>Ga0222664_1000846_pt1 | contig 13969 bp, 11 predicted proteins | sample AntAcemetagen604_FD_181147 | JGI IMG/M metagenome (GOLD analysis project Ga0222664, IMG submission 181147) | Saline water microbial communities from Ace Lake, Antarctica - #604 | ecosystem: Environmental > Aquatic > Non-marine Saline and Alkaline > Saline | place: Antarctica: Ace Lake...
CATTACCATAATTGTACTCGCTTTTTGGATAGTAGCTAACCTGTGGGCTATTAAAATAGAGGTTCTACCTTCGGTAAGTTTATCAATTGCATTTTGAATTAATTCTTCACTCTCTGTATCAACAGATGAAGTTGCTTCATCTAAGACTAAAATTTTTGGATTGTAAACATAAGCTCTAATAAAGGCAAGTAATTGTCTTTGGCCAACTGAAAGCACCGAGCCTCTTTCTCCAACGGAATAATGGTAATTATCGGGCAATTTCATTATAAAATCATGAGCTCCAACAATCTTGGCGGCTTCTTGCACTTGCTCTAAAGTAATGTTTGGGTTGTTAAGGGTTATGTTATTGAAAATACTATCTGAAAAAAGAAATACATCCTGTAAAACCACTCCAATATTTTGCCTCAAGCTATTCAACTCAAAATTTCGTAGGTTTTGACCGTCAATGAAAATTTCACCTTTTTGAAACTCGTAAAACCTACTTAATAAGTTTATTACAGATGTTTTACCTGCACCGGTTGAGCCAACTAAAGCAATGGTTTCACCTTGTTTGGCTTCCAACGAAATTCCCTTTAAAACAAAGTCATCTTCCTGATAACCAAACCAAACATCTTTAAAAGTGATATTACCTTTAATTTTTTCAGCACTTTCAATACCGCTGTTTTCAATTTGGGCATCGGTATCTAAAACCTTAAAAACCCGTTCACTAGCCACCATTCCCATTTGAAGAACATTAAACCTATCTGCCAATTGCCTAATAGGTCTAAAAAGCATATATATGTAAAGAATAAAAGCTACTAAGCCGCCAAAAGTTACTGTGCCTTTTAATACCTCACTAGAGCCCCACCAAACTAAAAGAGCGAGAGATAAGGCACTTAATATTTCAACAATAGGAAAGAAAATTGAGTTGGCCAACACTGTTTTTAAATGGGCTTGTTTGTGTTTTTCATTAATGGCTTTAAATTTTTCTAATTCTTCACCCTCTCTATTAAAAATTTGAACAATGTTCATTCCTGTGATATGCTCTTGAACAAAGGCATTTAATTTGGCAACTTGAGTTCTTACATCTTGAAACGCCAATTTGATGTAGTTCTTAAACATATTGGTTGCAACCAAAAGCAAGGGAAGAGAGGAGAGGCTAAACAAAGCCAATTTCCAATCTGTGTAAAACATTACAGCAATCACAACCAAGAGTTTTAGCAAATCCCCAAAAATTATTAATACGCCATCAGAAAATATTTCAGCTATAGTTTCAATATCAGAAATAGTTCTAGTTACCATCGTGCCAATGGCTGTTTGGTCAAAATATTTTAATTTGAAAGATGAAATGGTTTTGTAAACGCTCATCCTTACATCTTTAATTACTGTTTGGCCGAGCCAGTTTGCTAAATAAGTTTGAAAAAATTGAACCAACGTTTCAATAACCAAAATACCAATCATTAACATGGTTAGGTTAAAGAGCAATTCTTTGTTTGGGGTAATTATACTTTTATCTAAAGTATATTGAATTATCATTGGCCTTACCGGAGCTAAAACGGCAAGAATTAAGGTAAGTGAGCCTGTTAAATAAAATACTCCTTTATATGGAGTAACATATTTTAAAATCCTTTTGAATAAACCAAGGTCGAATGCATTGCCAGAGACTGATTTATCCATTAATGCTTGATTTTGGGTAAGTTACTTTATTTAAATATAAACCACATGCAGCAACAGATGATCCTGCCTTTTGACGGTTCTTGCTTTCAATTACATTTTTAAACTCTAATATTTCCATTTTTTCTGCTCCAACTTCAAGGCAAGTGCCAACAATTGCTCTTACCATATTTCTTAAAAACCTATTAGCTACAATTGTAAATTGTAATCCATTTTCAGTCTTTTTCCAACTTGCCAAAGTAACATCACAATTGTTGGTTTTTGTTTGGGTTTTTACTTTCGAAAAACTTGTAAAATCTTCAACATGCAACAGTAATTGGCAGGCTTGGTTCATTTTTTCTACATCTAATTTTTTTTGGCCGTACTTTAATGACTTATTAATTAGAAAAGGGTTCTTGTTAAAATGAATTAAATAAATGTATTCTCTTTCAAGGGCATCAAACCTAGTATTAAAATTGTTGGGAACTTTAAAAATATTGTGAACTGCTATTTCTAAGGGAAGCATGGTATTCAACTTATGTAAATGGGTATAATTCGTTACTTCAGCCTCACTATCGAAATGCAAGAAAAATTGGTTGGCATGAACGCCAGAATCTGTTCTTCCACAGCCTATAATCGAAGTGTCTTTGCCAAGTATAATAGATAGTTTCTCTTCTATTTCTTGTTGAACAGAAGGCGCATTATTTTGTCTTTGCCAACCATTAAATGGGGTTCCATCAAAACTTATTTCTATAACATAACGTTGCACCCGATTCAATTAAGTTTGCAAAACTACAATTCTGTTGGCTTGAAAATTATAGGACTTATTTCAGATACACATGGTCATTTAGACGAAAAGGTGTATAAATACTTTGCAAATGTTGATGAGGTTTGGCATGCCGGTGATGTTGGTGATTTTAGTGTAATTGAAAAGCTGGAAGCTTTTAAACCTTTAAAAGGGGTGTTTGGAAATATTGATGGCCAAAGAGTTCGGGGTGTATTTCCTGAGAATTTAAGATTTGATTGCGAGGGTTTAGATGTTTGGATTACCCACATCGGAGGCTATCCAAATAGATATGATTTGAGGGTGAAATTTGAGATTTTAAAAAATCCGCCACAATTGTTTATTTCAGGGCATTCGCATATTTTAAAAGCCATGTGGGATAAAAAACTGAATTTATTGCATTTAAATCCAGGAGCAGCAGGAATTTCAGGTTTTCATAAAGTAAAAACCCTTATGCGATTTGCTGTAAATAAAGGAAAGGTAGAGAACCTAGAAGTAATTGAACTTGGTCCTAAGTCTAAAAAGTTATCTTAATCTATTTAAAGATTTAATTAGATTTTCGTCCTTTCTTATTCCCATAGAAGCCAAAAACAAAAACACAATTTCTATTAAGGTAAAAATTAAACCCAATCCGTAATTAGTAGAAATTGTTTCCGAAGGTGGTAGAAAATTACCTATTCCCAAAATGTAAAAAAGAGCAGTAGCAAAAACACCTCCGCATAATGCTATAGCAATGTATGTGAATTTTAATTGATTTGGTCTATTCTTATAAAGGAATATTGCTATTAGAGGAAGCAAAAAGCTCAAAACCGAAAATGCGGTAATTACCATTGAACTTACAGGCGAGAAGTTTGTACCTTCAGATGTTATAGAAATCCCTAAAAAATTTAAGGTAAAAGTGTTTGCATCAGCCGTAAAATTGGCAAATTCTACAAAAATTAACGATAGCCCCAACAACGAGGCAACTAAAAGATAAATGGATTGAATTCTCTGAATCATTTCAAATTAATTGAGTAGCGAAATTAAAATTAAAAAATAAGCGTTGGTTAATTGATTGTTTTTTTATTATTGCATTGGTTCTCGAATGATTTTTCTAAGAAATCGAAGTTAGAGACAAGGTTTTATCCCACCATTTTAGTGTTATTGATTTTATTATCCCATGTACGACATTATTGAATTAAACGGCAAATTGGTTGCTGAGTTAAGAGAAATTGCCATTGAATTAGACGTAAAAAAGTCTGATAAATTAAAAAAGCAAGATCTTATTTATCAAATTTTAGATCAACAAGCAGTTAAGGCTCAAAGTATTCCTGAAAAGCCTGAAAGGTCAGAAAGACCAAATAAACCAATTTCAAAGTCTAAAAGACCAAGAAAAAGGGCTGAAGACTCAGAAGAAACACTTCCAAAAGAAGATGGACCAAAACCTGAAGCTGAACCTGTTGTAAGCAAGCCAAGGCCACGGCCAAGACCTGTTGGAAATAGGCCTATTGCTAACAAAGCGGAGGAAGGTTCAAAACCTGCAGTTAATAAACCAAACCCAAGGCCTGCAGCTAATAGACCAAACCCTAAACCTGCGGAACCAAAATCTGAATCTTCAGCTGAGGTAAAACCAGAAACAAACACACCTGTTAAAAAAGAAGTAAGACAAGAACAACCTTCTGGAAATAACCCTCCAAGAAGAGCTCCTGAAAGAAATCAAAATGATAGGAGAGAAAGAGATAATAGCCCTAGAGATACAGGAAATAATAGCGATAGCAGAGAACCAAATAGACATCATAAAAAAGAACCAGAATATAATTTTGATGGCATAGTTACAAGCGAAGGTGTTTTAGAAACCATGCCTGATGGTTATGGATTTTTAAGGTCTTCAGATTATAACTATTTAACTTCACCCGATGATATTTACCTATCTCAATCTCAAATAAAACTATTTGGGTTAAAAACAGGTGATACCGTAAAAGGTACTATTAGACCTCCAAAAGAGGGAGAAAAGTATTTTCCATTAATAAAAATTGAAAGTATTAATGGAAGAACTCCTCAACAAGTAAGAGATAGAGTGCCATTCGATTATTTAACACCACTTTTCCCTGAAGAAAAATTAAGACTTACTGGGCACTCAACAGATTCTTTATCTACAAGAATGATTGATTTGTTTACACCAATAGGAAAAGGACAAAGAGGTTTAATTGTAGCACAGCCCAAAACGGGTAAAACCAACTTATTAAAAGAAATTGCAAACGCAATTGCCTTAAATCATCCTGAGGTTTACCTAATTATTCTTTTAATTGATGAAAGACCTGAAGAGGTTACAGACATGAAAAGAAGTGTTCGGGCTGAGGTTGTTTCCTCAACTTTTGATGAACCTGCAGAAAAACATGTGAAAATTTCGAATTTGGTTTTAAGTAAAGCCAAAAGAATGACCGAATGTGGTCATGATGTTGTTATTTTATTAGATTCAATTACTCGTTTAGCGAGAGCTTACAATACTGTTGCACCTGCCTCAGGTAAGGTATTAACAGGAGGTGTAGATGCTCAAGCGTTGCATAAACCTAAAAGGTTTTTTGGAGCAGCAAGAAATATTGAGCATGGTGGTTCATTAACCATTATTGCGACTGCATTAACTGAAACCGGTTCAAAAATGGATGAGGTTATTTTCGAAGAATTTAAAGGAACAGGTAACATGGAGCTTCAATTGGATAGAAAAATATCTAATAGAAGAATTTTCCCTGCAATAGATTTAGTGGCTTCCTCTACAAGACGTGATGATTTATTAGTAGATAAAGAAACATTACAGCGCGTTTGGATATTGAGAAAACATCTTTCAGATATGAATCCTGTTGAAGCGATGGAATTTTTACAACAACGAATGAGAAATACTCGCTCTAATGAAGAGTTTTTGGTTTCAATGAATGGATAATCCATGAGTAATCAGTCTTTATTGCTTGCAGTGGGATTAGCCTTAGTTGGATTTTTCTTTAGGTTATCTGAAGTTTTTTTTGGTTGGCTAGATATTGCCTTTTATATTTATTTACTGTTAGTTTTAATTGCCATTTTTATAGGATTGAGAGAAACTTACCTACAAGAAAACTCAACAAATTTTAATATTTTATTTAAAGGTGCCATGAAGCCTGCCGCTTTATTTATAGTTTTAGTCGGGTTGTTGCAGATCTATTATTTTAAAGAATTTAATCCAGGATATTTCGATGAGGATATTGCAGAAATGATTGCAGAAGCAGAGGCTAATAATTACACAAAAGAACAGATTTCTGTAATAATAAAAAACATGAGGCAGTTTACTCATCACCCAATAGTTTTTAGCACTATGCAACTTTTTGCTTTGCTTTTTATTAGCTTGGCTTATGGCGCAATTTCTACCTTTATTTTTATAAAGGTTAAAGTTTTTAGAACCTTTTAGTTGGGAGCTACCGAGTTGGCAAATTCTTTAAGGTTTACCCCATCAAAGTTACCTGAGCTCATTAAAAGCAAAACAGCATTATTATAGTTTTCGGCCTCTAAGAATTTTTGTAATTTTTCGGATGAAGTAAAAACATTGAGGTTTTCATTTTGAAAAGCTGATTTAACTTCATCCTTAGAAATAGGCTCTAACTTTTTATGTTCAATAGTATGGTGGCTATAATATACGCAAGCAACATCAGCTTTATCCATTGCCCCAGCATATTCGTTTAAAAACTTTTTGTTTAAACTAGAGAAGGTGTGTAATTCAACTGCAGCAACAACTTTTCTTGCTTGAAATTGAGTTTTAACAGCATTTACTGTTGCTTTTAATTTTGATGGTGAATGAGCAAAATCTTTGAAGGCAGCGAAATTATTTTTAGTAACCAACCTTTCTAACCTTTTAGCTGCACCTGTAAATGAGCCAATAGCTAAATTAAAAGCGTTTATTGAAATTCCTAATTGAAAACATATATTTTTTGCAGCTTCAATATTTTGTAGGTTGTGATCTCCAAAAACACTTAATTCAAATTTATTGTTTTCATCGTCAATAAGATAAGAAACACCATCTTTAATATTGTGCCTAGGAGTATTATAACCAATACAGTTTATTTTGGTCTGTTTTAGAGCAATTGAACTAAGGTTTTCATCTCCAGTAAAGTAAAATAAATAGCCACCTTCTTCAATACTTTTAGCGAAATTTTCAAACTGCTCAACATAATTTTCAAATGTTGGAAATACATTTATGTGGTCCCATGCAATACCAGTTAATACTGCAATGTGTGGTTTATACCAAAGAAACTTTGGAGAAAGGTCAATAGGCGATGAAAGATATTCATCTCCTTCTAAAATGATTAAAGGTGCATCAGAAAGTTTAACCATAGTTTCAAAACCATCAAGCTGCGCGCCAACCATATAATCAAAATTCATATTAAAATAGTTAAATACATGCAAAACCATCGCCGTAATTGAGGTTTTTCCATGGCTTCCTCCTATAACAACTCTGGTTTTATTAATACATTGACTATAAATGTACTCTGGGTATGAAAATATTTTTAAACCCAATTCTTGGGCTCTTAAAAGTTCAGAATTATCTTTTCTGGCATGCATTCCCAAAATGATTGCATCTAATTTATCTGATATTTTTTCAGGAAACCAACCAAAAGCAGGAGGGAGGAGTTTGTATTTTTCGAGCTTTGATTTTGACGGGTCAAATATTTCATCATCAGACCCTGTTACTTCAAAACCTTTTTTATGCAATGCAATTGCCATGTTGTGCATGGCTGCTCCTCCAATAGCAATAAAGTGAACTTTCATGAATTATTTTTCACGAAACTAGCCATATGGAAGGGAGGAAATTGAAGGTTTCGAGTAAGATTTAAAACCTGAAATGTTAATTGAAAAAACGAAGCCCCTACAAATTGCAGAGGCTTCTAAACTTTAAATCGAAAAATTAATAATATATTAACCTTTGGACCTTAGCTACAAATTTAGCTAATCTTATGACTTGTTTGGTATATCCAAACTCATTATCGTACCAAACATATAAAACGATACTCTTTTTATCAGGGTGGATAATAGTAGCTGGGCTGTCATAAATGCTGCAGCAAGTATTTCCAATAATATCAGAAGAAACCATTTCATTGTCGATAGAATAGTTTATTTGATTTACCAATTTCCCTTTAAATGCAGCATTTTTAAGGATTTCATTTACTTCATCAATTGAAGTTTCTTTAGATACTTCTAAACTTAAAATAGCCAATGAGCCATTTGGTGTAGGAACCCTAACAGCATTTGCTGTAAGCTTATCCTTTAATTCAGGAATTACTTTGGTTACAGCTCTACCTGCTCCAGTTTCTGTAATTACCATATTTACTGCAGCAGATCTTCCTCTTCGGGTCTTGCTGTGCATGTTATCCAAAAGGTTTTGGTCATTAGTATATGAATGTACAGTTTCAATATGACCTTTAACCACTTTTAAATTATCTTCAATAACCCTTAAAATAGGAACAATTGCATTTGTTGTGCAAGAAGCAGCCGAATAAATATTAACGTCGTCAACATTAAGGTTTGAATGATTTACGCCATATACAATGTTTGGTATTTCTTTTCCTGGAGCTGTAAGAATAACCTTAGAAATTCCTTTAGCTTTTAAATGTCTTGATAATTGATTCTTATCCCTAAAGGCTCCTGAATTATCTAAAAGAAGTGCGTTGCTTATTCCATATTGCTCATAATCAATATCCTCAGGGTTAGAGCCATTAATCATTTTTACACGCTGCCCATTAATAATTATGACCATATTTTCTGCGTCAATATCAACATTGCCATTAAAAGGACCATGAACAGAATCATTTACAAATAAAGCTGCTCTTTTTACCAATTGATCAGCATCAATACCTCTTACAACAATGGCTTTAAGTCTTAGTTGGAGACCTTTTCCTGATTGTTTTATTATTTCCCTAGCTAAAAGTCGTCCAATTCTACCAAAGCCAAAAAGAACAACATCTTTAGATGAAATATTGAATTTTGAATCACCTATGAGGTCAGCTAATTTATCATTCAAAAACTCCTGTTTTGTTTGATAATTTTCTTTTTCTTTTATCCATTCATTAGCTAATCTACCAATATCAATTTTTGAAGGAGCAAAGTTCATCCCTTCAATTAATCGAGCCAAATCTGAAGATGTAAAAACATCTATTGGTTTATTTAAAGTTTTTCTGCCGTATTCATGAAGTTTTAAAATTTCGGAAACGCTTTTGTCAACTAATTCGTTTCTGAAAAGAACCAATTCAATAGAATGGTTATACATCAAGTTTCCAATAGAACTAATAAGGTTAACTGCTGCCCTTTGTCTATCATTCCATCGGTCAAAGTCTTGGTTATAAGCTTTAACCTCTAGCGTGGTTTTGTTCATTATGTAGGTTTTGGATATAAATTACAAGCTAAAGTTGGAGTTGTTATCCCAAATAATCTTTAAGTAATTTGCTGCGTGAGTTTTGTCTTAGTTTTTTAATTGCTTTTTCTTTTACTTGTCTAACCCTTTCTCTGGTTAATTCAAATTTATCGCCTATTTCATCTAAAGTAAAAGCGTGGTTCATTCCAATGCCGTAATAAAGTTTTATTACATCACTCTCTCTATCTGCTAAGGTATTTAAAGATCTATCAATTTCTTTTAATAATGATTCTCTCATTACATTGTGGTCAGTTCTAGGAGAATCTTCTTCTGAAAGTACATCTAATAAGCCATGATCTTCTCCTTCTTTAAATGGAGCATCTACAGATACATGTCTTCCTGATATTTTCATGGTATCAGATACCTTTTGCTCAGTAATATCTAAATTATCTGCAATTTCAGAGTCAGAAGGAACACGTTCGTACTCTTGCTCTAGTTTAGAAAGTGTTCGATTAATTTTATTTAATGACCCGACTTGATTAAGTGGAAGTCTTACGATTCTAGATTGGTCAGCTAGAGCTTGTAAAATAGATTGGCGAATCCACCAAACGGCATAAGAAATAAACTTAAATCCTCTAGTTTCATCAAATTTTCCTGCAGCTTTAATAAGGCCTAAATTACCTTCATTAATTAAATCTGGTAAGGTAAGACCTTGACTTTGATATTGTTTTGAGACAGAAACAACAAATCTCAAATTCGCTCTAACCAAATCCTCTAAGGCTTTTTCATCGCCTTGCTTAATCCTTTTTGCTAATTCTACTTCTTCTTCAGCGGTAATCATTACTTCACGGCTGATATCTTGTAAATATTTTTCTAAGGATTTGGTTTCGCGGTTGGTTATGGATTTTGTGATTTTTAATTGCCTCATAGTTTTCTGTTTATTTTAAGATTAAATTTTTAAGAAAAGTGCCTGCAAAAATAGTCTAAAAAAAGTGTTTTTGCAAGCATAATGTTTATTATATAATTGATTATCAGTGCAATTAAGTGTACTTTGTACACTTACTATAAGCCAAGACCATAATATGCCTTCATACCATTAGGGTAAATACCTTCTATTAAGACACCACCTTTTTTGTCGACGATTAAATTTTCAAAATCTTGTTTTGTCTTAATCGATTTACCATCAATTTTTGTAATGATAAAACCTTCCTCAATCCCTGCTCGCTTCAATTTACCTGATGTTAAACTACTAACTTGTAATCCACCCGAAATGTTTAGTTTTTGCTTTAAATCTGAACTAACTTCATCTAAATTTACTCCAAATGTTGCGAAAACTGTTGCTTCTTTTTTATTAATTACTTCAGTATTTCCAAACCTATTTTTTAGGGTTACAGACTTTTCCACTTCCTCGCCATTCCTTTTAACTGTTATAGAAACATTATCACCTGGTCTGAAATTGCTTAATTGCTCTTGTAGTTCAGGAATATTTTTTATGATTACAGCGCCAACCTTAACTATTATGTCTCCTTCTTTAAGCCCTGCATCTTCAGCGCCACCATTATCAGAAACACCCGCAATATAAACTCCATTTAAATCTGAAATATTCTCATCTTTTGCCAATTGCTCATCTATAGGTTTTATCGAAACACCAATAAAAGCTCTTTGAACCATGCCAAATTCATTTATATCATTAACAACTTTTTTCACAATGTTTACAGGTACAGCAAATGAATAACCTGTATAACTTCCTGTATTTGATTGAATTGCAGTATTGATTCCAATAAGTTCACCTTGAGTATTTACCAACGCGCCTCCAGAGTTTCCCGGATTAACTACTGCATCGGTTTGAATAAAGGATTCGATAGCAGACAAGCCATTTTTTTGATTCCTATCTAAAATTCCAATATCCCTTCCTTTTGCCGAAACAATTCCAGCTGTTACCGTTGATCTTAAATTAAAAGGGTTACCCACAGCTAAAACCCATTCACCAACTTCCAATTGATCCGAATTTCCATAAGCCATATAAGGAAAGTTATTTCCTTCTATTTTCAAAACAGCAATATCAGTAGTTGGGTCTGAGCCAACCACCTTAGCTTCATATTTCTTTTTGTTATTTAGGGTGACTTCAAATTTATCGCCTTCATTTATTACATGGTTGTTGGTAATTATATACCCATCTTCTGAAATAATTACACCAGAGCCCATGCCTTCTCTTTGAGGAATTCTTTGTTGCATTGAACTTTTACCGAAAAAGAATTCCATAAAAGGATCATTGTAATAAGCAGTTTTAGATTCTATAATAGTTCTGACGTGAACAACAGAATTAACTGAATTTTTGGCAGCCATTCTAAAGTCTGTATTTGCAATTACTTCGGGCACATAATTGGCAAATTGTGTTTTTTGACTCCCATCAATATTTTTGGAACTTGAAAAATCACTTGATTGTTGATTGTTTTGGATTGGTTTTTCGGTTAATTTTATCCCTGCAAAAACAACTAAACCCCCTAGAATTCCAACAGAAAATAATTTGAATATATCTTTCATAATTAATACAATTTTTTACGATTAAATTTGTCAAAAACAACGCCATAACATCTTTTACGGTTGTAGTTGTCATGTTAAATGTTGTTAACCTTATTAAAATAAACAAAATAGCCATCAACCAAAAAATTAAATATTCCTTTTTTTTCCTTTTGGGCCTTTTGTTAGGGGCAATTGCGAGTAGTTATTTTGTAACACCACAAGTTATTGAAAAAAAAGTGTTTTTTGCAGAAAGTAAAATAAAAAGTCAAAATTTAAAAAAAGAAGAAATCCCAAATAAAAACCCTGTAGTTAAAGAAGAAAAAGCTTTTCAAAATATTAAAATCGATACCTCAAAAACGAATCAAATAGACACCATTTCCTACAATGAATATGATTCAGCACAGTATTTATATGATACTATTTTAACTCAATCAGATTCTCAGTTTATTAGCATGTCATCTAATAACAATTTAAAAGATACAACCTCTGTAATATTTTCTATGAATGACTCTATTAACAAGGGTGAGGTTTCTAATAAACCTTTAGAAATAAAAAAAGAGGAGCTTATAGCCAAAATAAAATTACCAATAGTTAATATGGTGCAAGCAAAAGCTGCTACAAAAGCAGATTCATCTATTGCCAATTTAGCAGATATAAAACAAAACAATAGCCAAAGAGATTTCTTAGATGTGGAATTTTGGGATTCTCCAATTAATTATTCAGGCTATAAGTTCAGCAATAAAAAACTGGTTTTGTATGGGTTAGATTACTTTGAAAATCAAGGTAAATTATACCAAACAGAAAAAGGACTTGTTTTCGATTATTTAAAAAAATATTATCCAATTTCTGAAACTTTAGAATATAAGCGATATCAAGTTCTAACTGATACTCTTTTAATTCGGAAAATTAAAAATCTCTAAATTATTTTGGTTAAAAAGAAAAAAAATAAAAAAGCACCTTGGCTTTTTTATGTTTCCGGTTCTCTTTTGCTGTTAGGGCTTATTTTTTTATTCATGCTTTACAGATGGATATACGCCAACAATATTAACGATGGTTATAAAGATGAATACTTTTATGTTTATACCGAGTCATCTTTTGATGATGTTTTAGAGAACCTTGAAAAACAAGACGTTTTAAAAAACATAAACTCATTTATATGGGTGGCAAAGCAAAAAAACTACCTTAACAACGTAAAACCAGGTAAGTATCAAATCGAATCCCCTTCGAATAATAATGATTTGGTTAATTTATTAAGGTCAGGGCAACAAATTCCTGTTCAGGTTTTGATAAAATCATTTAGAAAAAAAGAAAACCTGTCTTTTACTTTAGGACAAATTTTAGAGCCAGATTCAGCCTCCTTTCAAAAGGTTTTTTCTGACGAATCATTCTTAGAAAAATATGGATTTAAACCAACTACTTTTCCTGCTTTAATTTTACCAAATACCTACGAGTTTTATTGGAATACTTCACCAGAACAATTTATTGCAAGAATGGCTTTGGAGTATAAAAATTACTGGAATGAAGAACGAAAATTAAAGGCTAAGAACCTTGGTCTTTCACAAAGTGAGGTAAGTACATTGGCAAGTATTGTGCAATCAGAAACTGCCAAAATTGACGAAAAACCAAAAGTTGCTGGAGTATATTTAAACCGGCTTAAAAAGAGAATGAGGCTACAGGCAGATCCAACATTAATATTTGCTCACAACGATTATTCAATCAAAAGGGTTTTGAATTTACACAAGCAAATTGATTCACCTTTTAATACTTATAAATATACAGGGTTGCCACCTGGTCCAATCCTGATACCTGAAATTTCATCTATTGATGCAGTATTAAATGCAGAAACTCATAATTTTCTATATTTCTGTGCGAAAGAAGATTTTTCGGGATATCATAATTTTGCAACCAATTATGCGGCCCATCTCAGAAATGCCAAAACATACCAGCAGGCCTTAAACAAAAGAAAAATTTTTAAATGAAAACTCCCATAAAATTTGGTACAGATGGCTGGAGAGCAGTTATAGCCAAAGAATTTACAGTAGAAAATGTTATAAGAATAAGTATAGGAGCAGCATTATATCTTAAAGAAAATAATTTGCCTTTAAAAGTTGTAATAGGGCATGATTGCAGATTTAATGGAGAATTATTCTCAAAATATGTAGCAAAAGCTTTTAAGCATGAAGGAGTTGAAGTTATTTTAGGTGATACTTTTGTTACCACACCAATGATTTCCTTTGCTACATTAGAGAACAACTGCGGACTTGGAGTTATTATTACTGCAAGTCACAATCCACCTGAGTATAATGGTTACAAACTCAAATCTAAAAGTGGGGGCCCTTTAATCGATTCTGAAATAGAAAAAGTAGAGTTGAATATTCCCGAATTTATCAATTTTGAGAAAATTGACGCAATTGAGATAAACAATCATGAGGTTAAAGATTTAGCGTCTCCATATTTAATTTATTTGAAAACGAAATTTGATTTTAATGCCATTAATAAATCGAGTTTACAAGTTGCTTTTAATCCAATGTTTGGCTCTGGGCAAGGAATTTTTAAAGAACTAACACCAAACACAATAGAATATAAAAGTTACCGAAACCCTTTGTTTGGAGGTATTTCTCCCGAGCCTATTCCCAAGAATTTAGTAGAATTTGGTGAGTTTTTAAAAGCAGAAAACAAGT
>Ga0222664_1000852_pt1 | contig 13903 bp, 15 predicted proteins | sample AntAcemetagen604_FD_181147 | JGI IMG/M metagenome (GOLD analysis project Ga0222664, IMG submission 181147) | Saline water microbial communities from Ace Lake, Antarctica - #604 | ecosystem: Environmental > Aquatic > Non-marine Saline and Alkaline > Saline | place: Antarctica: Ace Lake...
CGACGATGACGGCGGCAGCCTCAGCGGCCACGGCAAAGCTCTCGGCCTGCTCAGCCCAGAAGGTGCTGTTGGTTTCTGAGAGCGCGGCACCCGTGGCTGAACCACCCGCTGCCGTTTTTGATACGGCGGCCTGGGTTGCTGAAGTTGCCGCATTGGCCTCCGATGCAGCGGCGGCGGTTTCAGAGGCTGCAGCATTGGTTTCAGACAAGGAAGCCAATGCTGCACTGGCGGCGGCATTGTTCTCACAGGTAGTGACAACAACAGCGGATGCAGCGACCGCAGTTTCTGAAGCAGCAGCGGCGATCGCTGAATTACTGGCATTAGCCTCAGCCAGCTCTGCCGCTGTTTGAGCGACTTGGGCATCTGATGCTGAGCCTGCCGCAGACGTTGCAGATGTGTTGGCGTTGGTTTCACTTAAAGCTGCTGCATTGGCGCGGGCTTCGGCGTTGACTTCACTGGCAGCCGCGTTGGTTTCTGAAAGGGCCGCATTGACTGCACTGGTCTCTGCATTCCCTTCGCTCAATGCTGTGTTGGTTTCAGATGCCGCCGCATTGGCTTCACTGGCAGCTGCATCTGCAACTTTCTGATCCAGCTCAACCAGACTGGATTGAAGTTGAGCGTCAATATCAGCCATGGCCTTGGCCACGGTTTTAACGGGGCCACCATCGGTCTGCACTTGAGACTGATCGTCGCCATGGACGATTTGATGCAACAGTTGTCCGTCCACTGCCGTTTGTGCAACGGCGGCGGTTAAATCGGTTTGCAGTGACATTATCAGTTCCTAACTACCAGGCCATCGAGCCCGGCAGGCGTTGATGAACGAGGGTGTTTAAATCATTTATCGAGGCCAACAAGGCTGTCGGATCACTATCCAAGAAGATTTCCAGGGCGGCTTCATCCAGGGTCGGGCGCTCTCGAATTTCCAACTCACTCGTTACTTCCCATAAAATACCCGACCGTGGCTTGGCGTCGAACGGACGAGTAAAACGAGCTTCATGAGCAACCAATCCAAGGCCACCCAGCAGATCAATTTCAAACCACTCGCCGCCTTCCTTAGCGTGCCAGCGGTACCAGGCTTCAAACAGGGCAAACTGCTCTTTGCGAAACACCCACCGCGCAGAAATTTTGCTCGGCACTTGCGTGTAACGACGGCGTTGACGGGCAGGCCCTGCCTCCATCTCGGTCCGCAAGATCGCTTCGCCCGGATGAAGGCCATAGCCATTGATGCTCGGCAAAGGGAGTGTGGTCGGCCAAACGACTGTCATGATGTGCCTCCCTGCTTAATAACTTCCAGCAGCCGGATTAAGCCCATAACGGCGCTCCAACGTTGGCGCTAACCCTTCACCCCGCCCAATATTGCGGGCTAGTTTTCCCTCAACCTTATCTACCACGATGTCGAGGCTAAGATTGCCACTGCCATCGCGTCGCGTTTGAACTTGCGCCTCGGCCCCAGACACGCGGTTGTCGACATTGACCTTCACCGTCACTTCCGGTTTCTGCCCAAGGCTTGACCCCAACATCCGCATCTGGCCCGCCGTAAAAACAGTCTCACCGCGTTTGGCGATGATCGGAACTTCGCCACCGACCACACCACCGCTATGGAACCGTGGCGCAGACGTAAACACCGCCGGATCAACAGAACGGCTGGCAAGAGTATCCATGCCAATGACGCCACCCGTATGAGCAACCATCACCGGGCCTGCCGACGGAAAGTCCCCAACTGGCAAAGATGATCCGCCGCTAAACAGGTTGGCTCCAATAGTGCCGAATACATTTTCCAAAAAACCACTGAAAGGCTTGATCACCGACATACGGATGGCAGCGCGCATTGCCTCTTCAGCAATGGTGTTAAAGAGATCGGCGGCATTAAATTTACCGGTCTTGGCCCATTGAACAAACGCATCCTCCCCGGCCTTTAAAGACCGGGTGGTGACCTGCTCAAACTGTTTTGCCGCATTGCCAGCCTCATCAGCGTAATCGCGCAATGCCCGCGTGACGCCGTCCGACCATTCTCGGCTGGCTCTGAGCATGCGGCCATAGGCTTCCTCGGATGCCCGGGCAAAGGTCTCTTGAGAAACGGCACCTTCGTCCAGCAGACGATTGAGGTCTGCGATCTCGGCCTTATAGGCTTCTTGTGCCGTGCGCAGACTTTCCGTCAGGGCCTTGCCTCTCTCTTTCAGCTTGGCCGCTTCCTCTTCAGCTTTATTGCGGGCTTCTATGGCTTGCTGCTCTTCAAACAAGCTTCCCGCCAGTTCTTGTACCTGTCGGCGCTCAATGTCCGTGGCTTCCGCTGACAAACGTCTCAATGCCTGAGAGACAAACCGCCCCTTATCAGTCATGGCCAAGGCATCTTTCTCGGCGCGCAAGCCGTCAATAATCTTGAGGTTGGCCTCATGTATGCGGTTTGCGGCTTCTTGTTCGGTGGCAGCAAGCTTTGCCAGTTTGGCATTGCGCACGGAAGCGGCTTGATCCAACAGACCGTCGATTTGCGAACGGTTACTGCCGTCTGGAGCCAGCAGAGCCCCAATCTCTGTTGTCAGTTGTGCGTACTCAGCACGGATGCGATCAGCCCCTTCATGGGTCAGGGTGAACAGTTGCTTTTGCAGGTCCTGTTCAATCTTGGCAATCTGATCTGTTCGCTCTTGTGCCGCCTTGAGATCCAAAGCCATGGAACCATCGGGCGTAACGGCGGCGGCTTCCGGTTTTGGCTTACCGCCTATATCTCGTTGCATCCAAGCCAGCTTTGCCGCCCATTGCTGATAGATGGCTGTTTTTTCCTTAAGCTGGTGCTCCAGTGCAACCTTGCGGCCCCAGCCAAGGGGGTCGTCCATGAACCCGACGTCACCGAGTGATTTGAGCTCACGGGCGATGTCTTTAAGCTCGGCTCGTCTCTCGGCGACAACCGTGCGGGTGCTGCCGAGGCTCAAGCCATCGAAGTTAAAATCTCCCTGTGCCACAAGCTTTAACTGCTCATAGGCGACACTGGCTTGATTGGCCAGACTGCCCAGTTCCTTGACCGCTGTGGTCACCCCGGGGGCCAGATCTTCACCGATGGCGCGGGCCAGAGATTTGATGTTGTTCCACATCATCTCCGTTTGGCTGTTCAGGCTTTCGAACGCCTTCGCCGCTTCTTCATTCAAAGCCGTGGCGTTCGCGGTTTCCCGGTTGGCGAGATCAAGCGCCGTCGCTAAAAGATCTGCGCGGCTTGCCAACACTGGCAGGGTCTTGAGCAATCGCTGATCAGACAGGCCCAATGCCGCCATGGCGTCCGCAGCCGAGCCTCCGGCGTCACTGACCCGCTTCAAGCCTTCAATAAACAGAACGAAGGCAGCGGTTGAATCCTTCTGAAACAAGGCTTTGATCTCAGCGCCGGTCTGGCCTGTGATTTTGGAGAGAATATCGAGATGTTTGCCGCCACTGCGAACCGCCGCATCCATCATATGCATGACACGACCAACGGACGTGCCCGCCACTTCCGATTGGACACCGACAGAGGCAAGTGCCGCCGCCAAGGCCGAAGCATCTGCAGAGCTTACGCCAAACACGGCGGTGGCCCGGGCAATCTCGGTCGTCATTTCTGTAATCTGGCTTTCCGTGGCGGCAAAATTATTGCCAAGGGCGACAATCACCGACCCCAACACATCCACGGTGCCCATGGCCTCGCCAGTGACATTAAGAATGCGCGCCAAAGCCATGGCCGCATCATTGCCCGACAAGTCCGTCGCCGTGCCAAGCTTGGCGACCGTCTCGGTGAATTTAAGGATATTATCCGCGCCCTTAACCCCTAACTGACCTGCACTTTGGGCAATAGCCAGCAACTCGTCGGTAGCCACTGGGATCCGCTTGGAAAGCGCGTCGATGTCTTGTCCCAATGATGTCAGTTCCGTCTTGGACAGGTTGGCGGTTTTGCCAACACCGATCAGACCGGCTTCAAAGTCTGCATACAGCTTCACCATTTCGGACAAACCACGAATGGCCCCACCTGCGGCAATCGCACCATACAAAAACTTCATGTTACGGCCCAGAGCCTGGGCGCGATCAGATAGCTTGGTCAGGCCAAGGGACGCCTTGCCACCGGCAGTCTCAATTTTCTTGAGAGACTTGCCGCCAGCACGGCCCACATCCATGAGTTCGGCCTTAACCTTGCCACCACCATCAACGCTCAGGCGGATCGCATAGGTATGTTTGGCTTGAGCCATTAATCTGTTTCTTTCTGGTTCATTGATTCGATCAAACCATTCTCTGCCGCGCTCAAGAGCTCCGACATAACGCCCGGCTCAAAGCCGCGCGCTTCGGCAATCTTAAGGGCCGCGTTCATATCAATGCCCGACACATGGCCGGACGGCGTAAATCGTAATTGGCCAAGACAGTCGTTCAGCACGCCCCAGGCTTGGTGTTCTTCTGTGGTGATCAGGGCGTTTTTGCGCTCGGGGCAGTTTTCGCCGCAGTTTGTTCCACCGTCCCCCGGCTGGGGGCCGTCCCCCGGCTGGGGGCAGCCTTGGCAGTATCCGGGCCCTCCGCCTGGCTTGAAGTGCCAGAGGCAGAGAGCCCCGATGCGTTTTTTGCGGCATTGAGCAACATCTGCTGCAAGGTCAGCTTTTGCAGAAACTGCTCACCCACGGGATACAGGTCCATCACCGCGATGATATTGTCTCGGGTGACCGGCGGATCAGCTTCGATTCCCATCCATGCGGTGATCTGTCGTGTCGCCAATTCATAGATGACCTGACATTGCAGGAAGCCGTCGCGCTCATCGTCAACACTGAGATCCGGAAGGCCGTCCAGTGGCAAGCCAGAGTCTTTGCGATCTCGTACTTGCTTTTCCACGGCTTCAACACGTCGCCGGGCCCCGGCCTGAGCCGCTGCCATTGAGGTTGTGGTTAAGGGTGTAACGGTGACAGTGATGCCGTAGGGAAGATCAATATCGAAAGGTTCGTTGGGTTGTTTTAAGGAGATCATAGGTATTCGGTTCCATCCAGATCGTTGACCAGCGTTACCGTCAGCATGCGACCTGCCGCCTCGTTCTTGGCTCCTTGAAAATCAAAGCTCGCTTGAATGCCGCCCGGGCCTTCCACAGCCAGTTTTGGCTTAGGCAGATAGACTTCATGGGCGGTGAACATGACGCTGGATGCGCCAACGGTATAACCAAACTCCAGATCCACCGGCGTACCGCTGGAAGCCGTGTCAATCAGCGTGGTATCGGCAAAACGCACATCAATGCGCCCCGTCAAAGCCGCCACCGTTGGATCTGCCCCATCGATCAACCCGTCAGAACGAATGGTTTCTATTTTCTCCAGATTATTGGAATAGGTCAGTGAGCCAGAGGTGAGATTGCCCACCGGCTGACCTGCTTTTGTAATGGATCCCTGGAACTGGCTGATGCGGTTGAAAGCTAGCGTACTTGGCGTGCCGCCCTGAGATGTGCCGTTGCGGGTCTCCCCCTGAGCGATGGCATTGATTGTAGCCGCTGCAGCACCGGACCGCTGAAAGTCCAGCGCAATGGAATTGAGAACCACGCCAGTGTGCATGAAAAAAGCAGGCACTTGAGCCATGCCGACCTCGACGGAATAACTGGGCAGCACATCCATGCCAGAGACAAAGACATGATCGAATGTGCCGTCGAGGTTATCAGTGCTGACGGGGTCGCCAAACAAGCCGGTAAGCCAAAGGCCCAAATAGCGCGGATCCATGGGAACCGTGATATCACCCTCATCGTTGATCACATCTTGCAAGGGTGCCAGTGGATCGCGCCCCTGACCCAAAACCGGGTCATCAATCAGGCCCTGTTCGGAGCCCAGAGAGACGCTGTTGAACGGTATCCGGACGTAATCGCCCGACGGCGTTGTGCCATAGGCAGTTTCTCGTTTGAGCAGCAGTGTTGCGCTCGAACCATAGGCTCGCGACATAAAACGTCTCCTGTTAGTGGGTGTTGATCAGCCCTTGGTATTAGCCAAGAGGACTGTCTGTTTCGTATTCGACGGTTACGGTCATCACACCGTTCTTGATAGCCGGGGCACCCGCCACGGCTTCCGTGTTAATTTCTGGACGGCCATAGGCCATACCGAAGGCAAGGCCCCCGAGGGTGGGATCAGCCTTCAGCACGGTGCCAATCGCCTGCACTAATGCATCAAAGGCGGTATCGCGGGTTGTTGCGTTGCCGCCCTCGATGTAGATCTCAATTTCGATATTGTGGCTGTAATAAACACCGCCAAAGCCGCCAAGGGTAGTCTCCGCCTCGCCCGGATCACCATCGCGCAGCACAATAAGGCCGCTGGTTGGTACTTTCTCAGGAACAGCTGTGTTGCGCTCGACCTTGGCACCCGGCACCGTTATGAGCAGGGCTTTGATTGCTTCAAGGACTTGCTCGGGTTTGCTTCTGGCCAAGATCTAATCCAATCGCATTTGTTTGCTGATCACCCCGGGAATTCGTCTTTCCCAACGTTTGGCTTCTCGCACCACATCCAGGCGTTTCTTAAGTTTCACCTGCGGCACCATGATGAACATGACCACCGTGGTGATGCCCTGTTTCATGCGACCGGTTTTGGTGAACGCACCACCCTTGGCACGACGGCCAACCCGCCCAGATTTATTGATGCGAACGCTATCCACCACCAGAAGCGAAGGACGTCCACGGCGATAAACAAACCGCAGCGGCCCAAACCGGTGCTCCGGGAAATTGCTCGGATTGATCCGCTTGCCACCAACCCCGCGTTTGGGAGCTGCCGGTGTCGGGATCGCCAGCCAAAGACCGGACTTGCTTCGGATCACCGCCCCTTCATCAAAGGTGCGAATGATCTGTGGAGCCTTGGACCAGACCAAAGTTGCCGCGTCATGTCCCTTATTGGTATAGGCACGGCTCCGCCAGGTTCGAGCCAACCTCGGCCCTAAACCGGCAGCAATAACCTGTTTTCGAAGATCACCTTTGAGCCCGTCACCCGCTTCCTTAACGCCAGCAGCAACACCGCGCTCAATGCGTTTTGTCTCCGCCTTCATGTCAGCCATGAGAGAACCAACGATAGCGGCACCAAGTTTCATGCTGGCCGCACGTCGAGCGTCCAAACCAATCGTTCTTGATCTCGAACGGGCTCTCCCTGAATGATGTAATTTTCTCCATCAACACTAAGCGTGTCATCGGGACGAGGATCCAAAATATCTGAGACCAGAACATCAAACATCGAATTTCCTGTGTGAACGCGCGTATCCCCAAAATCCATCACTTGATCAGCCTGTCTGGCAATTACACGGACAGTAACGGGATCAATGCCAGGCTTTTGATAGATAGCTTCCCGGGCAAGGTTGGGGTCCGCAAACAGGTGGCCCATGGCGTCTTTAAATGCATTTATCATGGCACAAATAGAAAAGGCGACCCGAAGGCCGCCCTATCCTCAAAATATCAAAAATGAAGTTAGCCGTTCACGCTTTCCTTCAAAGCTTTACCAGCCTTGAACTTCACGGCTTTGCTAGCGGCAATCTTAATGGTCTCGCCGGTTGCGGGATTGCGGCCATCGCGAGCTGCTCGTTCAGAAATTTCAAAATTACCGAACCCAAGCAGGGCGATTTTCTCGCCTTTAGTCAAAGTTTCGCTGATAGTGTCGAGTACGGCACTAACCGCAGTACCAGCGTCAGCCTTGGAAATCCCGGCTTTTTCTGCAACGGCGTCTTTAAGATCATTAAGATTCATCGAATTCTCCTTCAAATAATGTACAAAGGCCTGAATAGTCCGCATTGATCTCGAATACAATCTGTTAGTGAATTGCCCATGACTGCATCCATTTCTCTCCATATTCGCCTAGCTGACATCGAACCAGAAATCTGGCGACAAGTCACAGTCCCAGCTAACTATACCTTGGCGGGCCTGCATTTTGTTATCCAAGCCGTGATGGGCTGGGAAAATGATCACCTGCATCTCTTTGTCATTGATGGCGAACGTTACGGTGTACCTGAAGATGCGGCTGGTGGCCGACCCATTGCTGAGGAAGCCAACGTAAGGCTCTCTCATGTTTTATTGGAAGGGCACACGTTTCTTTATACCTATGATTTTGGTGACGATTGGCGACATGAGATTGACGTCGTTAAAGTTAGTGATGCAATCGCCCCTTTAGCTTGCCTTGATGGTAAACGGGCCTGCCCACCGGAAGATAGTGGTGGGCCTTATGCTTATGATGACCTGGTAGAGGCCGTTCAAAATCCAAAATCCGCCGACCCAGAATATTTGGACTGGATCGGCGATTTTGATCCGGAAGAGTTTGATCTAAAGCTCGCAAACAAACGTCTAAAAGCTCTGAACAAAACATCCTCGACCACGCATTAATATTAAGTGCGCTTGCCTTTCATCAATACACGCGGGCGGGTGCAGATGGGGAGCGGGTTTGACTGAGCATGAAGCGCGACCCAGCGGCCAAACTGTGTGTCCGGGGCCTGCTTGGCATAACGGGGCAGGCCAATGGTATTGACCGTTTCGACAAAGTCAGCGGGGGCATTGTATTGACGAAACAAGCTTGGAACGCCGACCGGGAAGAAGTGCGCCTTGTTGGTGTCGGTAAAATCGACCGTACCAACCCGACCGCGATATTCCTCAAATACGATGCCCGCATATTCAAAGGATCCTCGAGCCTGTCCTTCACGAAGGAACAAACCATCGAGATATCGGTCATAAGCGGCAGACACCTCGCCATGAACAACCAGGTCATCAAAGAATGCTGATCCACAAATCGCATGGATGTGGTCATAAGGCGTAGCACCCAGTTCATCCTCTATTTTGCGTTTGACGTCATGGCACTTCTTTTTGACCGCTCCAGCCGTTGGTGTGGCAGCATCCAGATCAAAATCAATCTCGGTTTGCTGAGTGACGCCAAACTCCTGAAACAGATCATAAAGAACGGTGGTGCCGTCGGCATCAAGGATTTGTCCCTTGATGGCCCCGATGCGCAAATGCTCAAGCGTCGCATCCAGTTTGTGAGCCATTTCCTCCAGACGATCGTTCATCACCTGTTGAACACCTTCGAGCTGGCTGTCCGAACCAAAGGCCCGAAGGTTTTGGACTTCATCAGCCAAAATCGTGTCCTCAAGGGCAATATGGGGAACGGTCAGAGAGCGGGCCCGTCGTTTGTTATGGGCGTTTTGTACCGCAGGGGCACCGCGCGCCGTGGTCTCCACAAGCGTCAGAGACCCTTCTTTTTCCTCAATGAGGACAGAGGTGGTCGCAACACCTTGTTCACGAAACAGGCCCAGCTTGCCAATTCGACCAGGCATAAAGGGAATTTGATTGATGGAATCCGTTAAGGACACCAACGAAAAAGCATTGGAATTAAATACGTCTAGTGCAGGCATGGGCCTCTCCTATCGGACAATGATTGTGGCGGCGGCCAATTGATCGATGGCCGTCTGTTTTTGGGGGTCGGTGATGCCGGTAGGCCAAACCACCTCGCCACCATGAACTTCTGCAAGGCGGGAGATAATGATCCCGGGCGCATCACCACCTGATGCATCGACCGCATCAAACAGAACAGCCACGGCAACTTCCGCACCGGATGTGGCCGCCGGATCGATTTCCCGGTATTTGCCAGAGGCAGTGACTTGTCCAAGGACAGCCCCCGCATCCAGCATTCGACCGTTCAACACGGTCACGGTTTCTCGACTAATGGATCCGTTTCCTTCAGAAACGATAAATTCGCCAGTATGCTGGCCTTCGGTCATGACAGGCATGGGTTACTCCTCTATCGGACGGTTTTGTTGCGCGCGGCGTAGATCGCAGCGGTATCGATTGCAGGCTCACTAGGCTTGGGCGTCTGGCTTCGGCCCGTGGCACTGACCGCAGATGCGTCATCTTCCTCGGCGCGTGCTTCCAATAGCTTTGTTCGGACAATTTCCGGAGACGTTGCTTTGGCAATGAACCCGGATGCCATATCGGGAGATCCCGCCAAGGCACAGAGCTGATTGATCTCGCTCACGTAAGCCAGTGTGGCTTTGCGTTCCTGAGCGCGGACCTGATCCAAATCGATGATGTTGTCATCTGGTTGGGGGTGAACCGCGCCTTCTGCAGGGACTTTTTCGGCTTCGGTCTCTGCCGGTTCCGGATTGGATTTTTCGGTCATATTTGTCTCCGTGTTTTCTGATGATCGTTTGGGGGATGTTTGATGGGGGAGTGATGCCAATGCGGGCGGCACTCGGGTAAAGTTTGAAAGATCAAAGGTGGCTACCATGGCGACAGGCTCTTCGATGAGATCGGCAAAGCCTGCTTCCAGTGCTTCTTCCGCATCGAACCAGGTCTCTTTGGCCATCCAGTCAGTAATGTCGGGTTGATCACGCCCCGTCTTGTCGTGATACGCAGAGACCAGACCATCGCGCATCTTGTCCAAGGCTTCCGCCATGGATCGCATATCTCGAGCACTTCCCATCACCACCGCCGACGGATCATGGATCATGATCAAGGCGTTCTTGGGCATGATGACTTCATCGCCTGCACAAAGGATGACCGAGGCAATGGAGGCGGCCAAACCATCCACCGTGACGGTGATCTTGGCCGGGTGCCTTTTGAGCGCGTTGTAAATGGCGATGCCATCAAAGACGGAGCCGCCAGGACTATTAATCCGCAGCGTCAGCTCTGTGACATCGCCTAAGGCTTTCATCTCTTCGATGAAGGCCTTGGCTGGTATGCCGTAGGAGCCGATTTCGTCATAGATCGTGAGCTCCGCGACGCCATCACTGGCGCGCGCTGTAAACCATGTTTTCATGAGAGTTCCTTTAAGCGGCAGATGCTTTTGAAGGGGTGTCCGGCTTATCTTCTTCAACGAGGGAAGAAGGATCGGAATCTTTCTCAAACTTCAGACCAAGAGCTTCTTCTCGTGCCCGGTCGGCAGCGATCCGCCGATCTACTTCTTCAGCGTCAAAGCCCTCACTTTCAATAACGTCAGAGCGGGATTTAAGACCGGCATTGATGGCTTCGATTTCCGCCTTGCGGTCTTTGAGAGGATCGACCCAATCCCATTTTGGTGGGATCCATTTGGCCGGAAGATATCGGCCAGGCATGGTCGCAAAGTCATTGATGCCCAATGCACCAGACAATACAGCGTCCTCCATCCAGCGTCGCCATACCGGGCGGCACATTTGAAAGATCATCACGTTGTGCTGGAACTGCTCCGTGCGACGGCGGAACTCCAACTTGCCTTCGCGCAGGCTTGAATAATTGGCCTGGCGTAGATCACCGGTGACATTGGTATAGGGCACGCCCATGGCAGAGCAGCAGGCCAGCAAGGTCCGGTATTGGAACGCTTCGTAAGAGCCACCAACATCGGCAGGATCAGAAAACTTGATGTCTTCACCGGGAAGCAACAGCTGCATGGTGCCAGGCTGCAATCCCAATAGAGCCGCCCCGTCATCATCACGGGGCAAGCCTTCTTCACCCATCACATCTTCCGGCGCTGGCCGCGTCACAAAAGCAGCAAACATGGCAGCCACTTTCTTGCGGTCCAACTCGGCATCATCATATTGATCAAGCAGCCACAGCTTTGCCATGGCCGGAGCCAACCACGGAACCCCTCGTATTTGTCCTTCGGCCACAGGGTTAAATATATGAAGCACTTGATTGGCCGGGACACGAACACGAGAGATGCCAGTAGGTTGGCGAACATCGCCAGGGGATCGCCGTAAAAAATGGTAGGCAACGCGCCTGCCTAACTTGTCGAACTCAACACCGAAGATGATCTCGTTGCCATTGGGCAAAGTTTCACAGTGCGATAATGGTAGTTGTTCAGACGGCAGCAACTGAAGTTGAAGGGGAACGGAAAGTCCATCACTAGGTCGCCTGGACCGCATTCGAAAGAAACATTCTCCCGCCTCAAATACGGCGCGCGCCGCCATGGACTGGAGGCCATAAAAATCCGTCAGGCCATCAGCATCGGCTTCGTCGGTCCAGGCAAGCCATAGCCGTTGTATCCGATCCTTGAGACCTGCATCTTCAATCAGGCTTGATGGTTTGATTCCCGCACCAATGGAATGGGCAGCAAAGCTGGATGCCGCGTTGGATGCGTAAGGATTGTTGCGGACAAGATCCCGAGACCGGGCGCGCAGCACATCGCCACCTTGGCGAACGGCCGCATTGATCCCTTCGGATCCTGATCGCCAAGACGACAAGCGCCGGGCCATTTGCGCGCCCTCAAAGCCCATTGCCTTAATCTGGTGAGCTTTGGAGCGCCCAAACAGGGTGCGTAAATTCTGCAAAAATGGCATCGCCTAATAGCCCTTGGAGGTAAAGGTTCGGATTTGGCGCACGGGTTCTCTGCCGTTAAGCTTCGAAAGCTCACGCTCCAGGTCTCGGATCGCTGCGACGATTTCACTGTCGCCCCGGTATTCAATGGTCTTGCCGTCATAACTGACCCGGGCAACGCCGCTGGCCCGTTGAGACTTCAGTGCCTCGAGCTTTGCCGTGATTTCTTCCGTGGTCGCCATAGCTTTACCTGTTCATGTATCCGCTTGTGATCACCCGGCGGCGTGAGGCACGCGGCCTTATAATCTGACCACCTTGTCGGGTCTGCGGGGCTTCCACGGGCTCAATGCTGTGATCATCACTGGGGTGGATGTTCAATTGGTCTTCTAAATGTTGCCACCGGGCGTCCGACCAACGATCGGCACCAATGATCCAGGTGGCAGCGCGGGCATAAACGCGGCAATCCAAGGCCTCATTGCGGTCGCGCAGTTTCTGCCACTCAAGGCGGGTAAAGCCGCGTTTGGTACGGACCGTCACCAGTTGCTCGGCGACCAGCTGTTTGATCCACTCGGTTTCAACCCAAGTGGGCAGATGAATAGAGCCTTGCGGATAGGTCGCACCGTCCGCCCGTTCTTCATCGGTCGGGCGATCCAATCTCAGGAACCGATAGGTCTCGGCCTTGAAGGTGGAAACCGCGACGGTCCAGAGACGCGCACCCCGGCGCAGGCGTTTACCGGCATTGGTGCTATCCACGTAAGTGGGCCCCGAGACCGGGCTTGAGCGGTTAAATCCTTCAACGCCCTTAACAGGAGCCACTTGTGCAAACCCAGCCTTGCGTGCCCAGCTGTAAACCGTCGGGGTTTCATAACCGGTATCGATGGCAAGCTTGGAAATCCGAAGAGCCGCTCCGGTCTCATGGGACCATGTTTGACCAAGGAGTTCGCTCAATTCGCTCCAGGCACCGGCATCGCCGGGACCACCCTCGATCACGATGTGATCAATGAGCCAGCTTTCCAGCCCACGGCCCCAGGCCCATACGTCAATTTCAATACGGTCTTTTTGAACATCGGCACCTGCGGTCAAAAACAAACCACCGGTTGGCACCGATCCCGTCTTCCACGCTATGCGCCGGTCATAAATCCGCTGCCAATCCGGGGCCTCACCGGTTTCTTGCCAGGTCTCACCAAGGTCTGTGTTTTTGGCCGATTTTAACGCTGCATCATTGCCCTGTGCGGCCACCCAAGTGGCGGCGATTTCGGCCCAGCTGCGCCAACCAATGGGGCTGTACAAACTGGACAGATGAAAACCGACAGTTTTACCGTTGCCGCTTTCTGGCTTAGCCGTTGCCCGCCAGGCCCCGCGTTCCAACATCCACGTCTTGTGGTGCTCTTGAATATGGCCTTCGCAATCTTCGCAAACATAATGTGCGGTTTCTGGTTTTCCCTTGTCCCATTTCAGATGCTCAAACTGAAGCCACTGCATGTGTTTGCAATGAGGACAGGGGACAAAATACCGTCGCTGATCCGTCGCCTCAAACTCACGCTCAATCCGGGACACGCCTTTGACGGTCGGCGTTGAGACAATAAAAATCTTGCGCCGGGCAAAGGTCCGCGTTCGGGCTTCCGCAAGGGCCACCGGGTCGCCTTCGCCCCCGATGTCACCCAGATAACCATCGACCTCATCCAAAAACAAATACCG
>Ga0222664_1000854_pt1 | contig 13867 bp, 10 predicted proteins | sample AntAcemetagen604_FD_181147 | JGI IMG/M metagenome (GOLD analysis project Ga0222664, IMG submission 181147) | Saline water microbial communities from Ace Lake, Antarctica - #604 | ecosystem: Environmental > Aquatic > Non-marine Saline and Alkaline > Saline | place: Antarctica: Ace Lake...
ACACCGGATGGGTGATTGTGTGCAAAAATGACAGCGGCAGCATTTACCTTTAACGCGGATTTAACCACCTCACGAGGGTAAACACTGCAACCATCTATCGTACCCACAAACAACTCCTGATATTCAATCAATCGATGTTGGCTGTCTAAAAACAAACAACAAAACACTTCTTGTTGTCGTTCCGACAATTGCAAATGCAGATAATCCCGTGTTGCACTGGGTGAAGTAAACACCTGATCGCGTGTTTTCAATCGTGCGTAGAGCAAGTGCTTGGCTTCTGCAATCAGTTGGTTTTCCTGCTCAATCGTCGTATCGGTAGCATACGTTTCGCTTGAAGGTTTAACGCTTTTCATAAACTGTACTCCCAAAAAAAAGAGAACACAGCCAGTTCTTATGGGAACGGTGGTTCCCATAAGAGAAATAAAAGAACAGCAGGTTGAAGTATCAACGCTGCTGTTCCGATGGCTTTCTATCCATTGACTGTCTGAGCAGAGGTATCCTGATCGTCAAAGGTGCGCGTATCTTCATAGACATGTTCACCATTAATTTTCAAAGATAATATCCGCGTCAAAAACCCACCGATAGTCGCACCCAATTCACCGGCATGTTTACCTTGTTTATAGATAAACGGCTTAGCGCGAGGGTTGGCCATTTTGAAACGAACGATCACTTTTGCATCCTCGTTATCAATAGCCTCGCGGTGTTCCAATACCACTTTAAGCACAGTTTCCGAGGCAATAATGAGATCGTGATACTCATAATGCACATCGTTTTCTGGCCCTTGGATTACGGCAACTTGCACGGCGTGACGGCTAGGTTTTCCCTCGGCACCGAATTCACGGACACCATTGAGATAACCAATACCGCTGGCGTACTCGTTAAAGTAGCGAACTTCCTCTGCGGGAGCAGCGGTGTTCTCGGATATTTTTGTTGCTTGTTTAGCTGGTTGACTCATAGCAATTCTCCTGTTTTATGAGTAGATCAAAAAAAGGGAACGGCTGACCCATAGGGGCAACAAATCCCCCGGTTGGGTGAGTAAACTAACTGATCAATCAGCGCTTCAGTAGAAGCCACTGCACACCACACTGTTGCGTTGATCACGGTACGAAGGTGCCTTTGACCTGGCAAGGTACTATTGAGGCAGCAATAGCGACTGTTAATTTCTGTTTCCCACCAATTCATTTGGATGCTCCTTTTTTTCTAGCTGACTTTCCCTTTCTATTAATCCGTAACCTGGCATTTCCCACACCAGAAGTACCGCGTGTCAACGCCGAAGTCACTCCATCTAAAAGTGATGCCGCACGAACACCCGCCAAGCCAAGATAAAGCGATAAAATAAGCGGCAGTGCCAGATACAACGATCCTGTTAAAAAATTAAGAATGATGCGTTTCAAGGTTAAGTCCGTACTAAACAACGTGGTGATACTGCCGGGATCGGGATACAACGCTTGAATCAAATTCTGATCAACCCACCACGCAAAGAACCAAAGCACCGTCCAAAACTTCACAGAAAATAAAATCATTGCGCCTAAAATTAACAACGAAAACTTATACCGGCTCAATAAAATAAAAAACGGTAGCAACGTGTACAGCCCCATCAACACAAGTGATTGCATCATGGGGGCCGCTTCAAGAAATACCCGCAAATAGGCAGCAAACGAGACACTGGTTTTACCAAGGCCGTAAGCGGCTAATCCCTGCTGTGCCGCATTTTGTACTGACACCATAATGCCGGGGTCACCCACGCTAAAATCCACCAAGTTGCCATAGGCAAAATCGTAACCCCGTGTTGTCCAACGCGGCGGCGAATTAATTAACGCCATTTGAATAATCGCGTCCCGGCGTGGTGCAGGATCCCAACCCGGCTCCGCAGCAGCAGACAGTAGATCCAAATCGCCCAATTCACTGAGAATGGACTGTTCAATACCCTGCCACCACTGCGTACAAAACGGCTTGCCATAGATGGGGGCATTGCTGGCATCCCACTCTACATCCCTAAGTGCTGACCACGGATAACCTTCGCGCACCGAATCGGCACGAATCACATTGTAATAACCTGGTATTTCCTGATAGATATGAGAGCCGATCCAATCAGGATCAGTCACCCCATAACGATTGAATAAATTGGTAATGGCCGCACTGGTAGGTCGTTCTGCCAAATATTTTGAACGAGCTTCAACAAAACAGTCCCTGAAAAAGTCATTGATCTCATGGCGTAGTTTGGGATCACTAATTTTGGCATCGATCAACTCATCCACATAACCCCGATAATTTAGGGTCACAGGCACGGATTCCATCACCGCACGGTTAAATCCTGAACTAAAGCTCATCACTGCGAACCAAAATACCGGCACCTTAACGGTCGCAGGCGCACCATTGAACGAAATACCCCCACCATAGGTAGTGCGAGAATTGTTTACCGTTGCTACCGGTTGTGCAGGCGAGCCAATCAAAGCACGCGGCGTAAAAGACAAATCCACCGCATTCAACGGCGTTGCCGGTACGGCGGCAATAACGATGACAAAGAACGCCACAAAAAATTCGACTTCAATAATACGCAACGTGGTATTACCCGCTTCTTGCGCATCCTCCCCCGCATAAGAGCGAATAATCGTATCCAGCAAGATACCCAGGAACGGTAAAAACACCATGCCAGTGGCTACCAACACATCCCAAATACTGTTGTAAAACAACCAACCAAATAAGGTAGTGAATAACTCAAGCGTGCTATCAACAGCCATCGTCTACCCCACCCATTTGAATAATGCAGCTAAAGGGTTTTGAACCAGTAGCAGTTCATACAACACGATCAAGATGATGAGTGGCCGACGACTCACAGACGGCCCATGGTATGTGGACTGGCGGTAATGGGTGACGAGTCTAACTAAACGAGGCCATGACAACAGTAATACGCCATAACCAAAACCTCGCCACAAGGCCCAAGGTAATTGATTAAATTTCTGCTGAACAGCTTGATGTTCAGCACCCATCCATAGTGCCACCATAAACCCAACGGCCAGTAACACAAAAAAACCCATCAACGTCCAAAGCCACAACAGACATTGCCCCTTTAGAGTCGCGAAATTCATTATTGCACCCCGCCATTTTTGAGGGGTCGAGAATCCGATGATACCGCTGCCGGTGTATTCACTGACGATTGACGGGTCGCATTGTCTCGCAGCAACAACTCAATCACGGTGGAAGTAACAAACTGACTGCGTATGTCTTTTTCAAAAATAACATTGCGGATTTCACTGTCCAATTCATCCAATGCCAGCGTAATTTCATTTTGGGCAATTTTATTGGCGGCCACATAACCCTCTTTACGACCGGCCAATAATAATCGGCGGATAATCATCGCCTCTTCCATCACTCGCGCTTCAGCGATTTCCTGTGAAAATTTATTAATCAAAATCGATTGTTCTTGTGGTGGCAGATTGCGAATAGCTAAAACAACTTGCAAGGTGATCGCAATACCGGGGGCTTCAACCTCCTCCAAGTTCTCACGAGTGGGTTGCGTTGCACCAGCGACTAAACTCACTAATAACGGGATAATTTCTTCGGCGGTTTTTTCAATATGGGGCATTAAACCCTTGCCAGGGCGAGTACCCCGACTACAGGTTTCACACAAACCCACTTCAATTTCACCCAGCACTTCATTGATCCATTCATCCACCTCATTTGGGCCAGTAAAATGCCGATACAACGGCGCACTGCTAGGCAAATCACTTTGTGTTTCAGGTAATCGTTGCGACAATATATTCAAACCCGCACTGGCCACATCGGATAGCACATGAATAGGTGGTTGGTTAGCGCCGCCCTGACGTATACCCCCAACCCATTCAATACCGTCTTCTGGCGCGTCTTCGGCATCCTCTACCGCTTCGTGTATGTTGGCACCACCCACACCCACTGACTGCTTCCATGAATCACCCCAGCTCATCGTAATCCACTCATCATAGGGATTGACGTTTTGGCTAATTTCATACTGGATGCGCTCGCAACTTTTGGTCGCTAACGAAAACGCTTCATTGGCACGTAACAGTGCATTTTGGAATAAGTCGTATAAACCCGGATTGGCTTTTTGCAGAATATAACCGGGCAAATTAGCAATGGCGGCAGCCGCTGCTAGTTCAATAGCATTCACCGCATTGTCCACACCGTTACGAATATTTTCCATGGAACTTTCAATCGCCACCATCGGGTCGAAGCCACTGCAACTGAGGGCAGAAGCCTGTCCATTCAGCGAAAAATCAAGGGTAGTAATGTTGAGGCTGGGAGGAATAGCAATATCTCGGCCGCCGCCTATTTTGTAATAAAACAGACTGTCGTCATTAGGTGCTTCTACGGCCCCTACTGACGTACCGATGGCACAAAGACAAAGACCAATAGTGATAAGATATGCACGGCAGCATTGAGTGGATACTCTGCTTATGCCGCTCATAAACACACCTCCACCGGCACCGTAAACAGATACGCGCCCTTGGCTTCGCAGCACTCATAAGGCCGCCACAACGCAAAGGCATAACGGTTGTCTTCCGATTGCCTGCCCGTAGACCATGACTGTGAATACACATCATTTTCACCAAATGCATAGCATTGCGTATCAACTTTGGGAGCCAGCATTTGCCATACGCCGGTATCAGGGTCGTTCTCAACCAGTTCACCGGGGAGCCAGGTACGATTGTAGTTATTGCCGTCCAGCGGGTTATAAACATGCGGCTGCTGGGTTTGCGTCACGATATTGCCGACACGCTGCGCAACAACAGCGGCAGCTTTCACATCGTCCTTTTGGTTGATAAAACCGGTGCGAGGCCACACCGGCCCCCATTGCTGCTGAATACCGGAGCCGACAACGCGGCGACCCGGCAACAAGTTAATCAAATAGAGCATCTCAGGTAGCCCTAAACGCCATGTCAACGCATCAAGCCCGGTTGACAGGTATGGCTCCATTGATTCCGCTTCTGAAGGGCAGTAATAACCACTGTCCGCTATTGAGTCTGTTAATGAGCTAAACGGGTGACCAATTGCTGTGGCTTCTTTGAAGCGCAAACTGTGATCAGTATTAGGATTACCACCTTCAACACGATGCCCGCCACCTACCCGCGCATCATGAAACAAGCCAACAACACTATTGGTAGCCTGGCTCTCTAATGACCCGTAAATGGATTGCGCTTCCTCCCATGGATTATCACCTGGCTCATCGTAAACACTGACAATAAGATCAGGGTTGTAATGACTCACCCGGATGCTGGTTTCAATTTCACACTCATAAATACTGCATCTCAGCCAAACACACACGCCGGTAATACAATAATTCAAACAGGTTTTATCCAGCGTCATGGCGCTGGTAATGTCGCTTAGCGTTAAGGTTGTTGGCTCCAATTCCACAGCGTGGAGCGCACGACTCGACAACAAGAAAATCATCAACCCGGTGCTAAATTCTTTCAACGCGCGCTTAGTCATAAGTAACCACCTCCTGCGTTTCTTTCAACCAGTGGCAATACTGTTTTGTTGCCGCGTGCAGATCCGTCACCCCATAAACAATCACTTGCTGATCAAAAATAACAGCGGGGTAACGATCCAGGCCGTATTTCATCGAGAGAATTAATGCCTGATAGGCCTCACGTAATTCTTGGTTTAATTGTGATTGCCCAACGCTAGCAATACGCTGCTTCATAAGAGCCAAGGCCTTATCTTCATCAGCGGGTAAGTTTTTGCCTAAGCGCTGCTCAATACGATCAACAGCATCCAAATTAAACAGTTGATGAGGAACGGTGACACCCGAAAGGGGAAATTGGTCTGACGTAATGACAACTATGGAATGAGGAACTGCAATCTCATCGGCATAAGATGCAAATCCTGTTATCGCGCACGTTATTAGTAGTGCATAGCGCCCAGTCACTTGAAACACTGATATTTCTCCTGAAAATATTCAATGTATCGATAATGGGCAATCTAAGGTTAAAAAATAACAATCAACGGTACGGGCAGAAAAGAACATTAATGTGCGGAGACATGCCCCGATAGAAGGTCCCGCGCAGCCGAACTGATGGGAGCTATCAATAGGAGTTCGCTAAAGGCCGGTTTCCAAAAAAGCCTGTCATTACTTAAAACCAGCGCTTTTGGGTGAAAGGTTGGGCCTCCGGGCGCTTTTTTTCAGGCTTACAATCCGTCCATTTCTTAGGGGCTGAGTCCTTCCAATGACATGACGCAAACCAAAAAACACCATCTACCACGATAACTGGCAAGAAATTGGCTGCTAGAGCGGCAATAGAGGCCTGTACTCTCACCCAAAATACATGAGGGCTTGATAAATACCCTGATTTTTATCCAATATACTCATATATTTACCACTACTTTTGTCTGTATATACTTGATTTTACCCCCGACTTATATCATATTGGGTCCATTACTGAGATAAGAGGCAATAAAATGAAGCGCCACCAGCTTGCTTACATCAAGGAATGGATGGATCGCGCGACAAGAAAACCGCTCATTATCCGTGGTGCCCGGCAGGTCGGGAAAACGACTTTAGTGAGGCTCGCCTGTGAAGAAATGGGCGTAGAGTTGATTGAACTCAACATGGAAGACCCTCAGGATTTTTCTGCACTACTTTCCCAAAATGACCCCCATAAGGTTTTTCAAGCCATCCTTTTCGGTCAGAAAAAATATAATCTAGACCCAGAGAAACAGCTATTTTTCTTTGATGAGGCGCAAGCATGCCCCGAGCTTATTCCATTCCTACGTTATTGCTATGAACGAGCCCCAGAATATCGCGTCATCCTCACTGGCTCACTGCTTGAGTTCGTATTACAGGCCGATAATTATTCCTTCCCCGTGGGTCGAGTTGAATTTTTATACCTTGGGCCAATGACCTTTGAAGAATTTTTAAGCGGGACAGGTAATGAGGGCGCCGTCGAACAGCTGAAAGAGGTTAGCGTAGAGAACCCGTTTAATGAGGCTATCCACAATATATTTCTAAAGCACCTACGCAATTACCTCATTATTGGCGGCATGCCAGATGCGATAAACAGCTATCGAGAAACTCACTCTTACCTCGAAGCGGAGCGTACCAAGCAAAGTATTGTAACGACGTATCAAGCAGATTTTCATAAATATAGCCGTAACGCCGACATCCAATTGTTAAACAATATGTTGACAACCATTCCTGCTCAACTCGGGAACAAGGTCATGTATTCTAGGCTTGCACCGGGTATAAAGAGCGAAAAAGTTAAACAAGTTTTAGAATTATTGGAGTTAGCTAAAGTTATTCAGCGCTGTTATCACAGTCACGGCAATGGTTTGCCATTAGCGTCCCAGCAGAAGAGCAATCATTTTAAACTAATTTTTTTAGATGTAGGCTTAGTTCAATCCATGCTAGGTATTTCATTAGCAGAAATAGAAACAACGCCAGAGATCAATGAAATTGCCAAGGGCGCAATGGCAGAACAATTTGTCGGGCAACATTTAATGGTTGATAAGCCTATGTTCGAAGCGCCTGCTATTCATTACTGGGAAAAACAGGAAAAACACAGTACAGCCGAGGTAGATTTTTTAATGCCCTGGCATCAGAGCGTCCTGCCGGTTGAAGTAAAAAGTGGGCATAAAGGTCATATGAAATCGCTACAGCAATTTTTACAGGAAAAAAATAGCGACAAAGCCCTGCGCTTCTCATCAGGCCCGCTGCTGTTAAAACAGTATCAATATGCCAACCAGCCGCCTTATTGCTTTTTGAATGTTCCCCATTACCTTATAGGACAATGGAGGCGACTAGCGGAAAGTTTTACCAAAATATAATTTTAATAATCTCATACTTGATAAGACACCTCAGAAATATAGTGCAACTCGCTTATGACAGGAATAGGAATAAATGACCTCACTGGAAGAACTTAATGAATACACGTCGGTTGATCAAACAGACTACAACGACTGCCTAGGGATGGTTGAGCACGAGTATTGCATAAACGGAATCAATGCCCAAATTCGGATGCATTATATAAAATTCGATGGGAATGGGATTCCGATGGTTAAAGCTCTTGCAAAGATGCTCTACACCTACATCATCGACTACTGTATTGCCACCCGAAACAGGCCAGAACCCCTCACCACCCGGCAGTCAGCCAAGTTAACAAAACAAGCAAGAGATCTCTTTCGTCATCCCGAAGTTTCGGATGACTCACCAGACAGAACAGGTGAGGCCGGAGAGCTACTTCTCTATTTTTTAATAGAAGCCGTATTAAAAGCTCCACAGGTAGTATCGAAAATGGAGCTAAAAACTAATCATAAGGATGAAGTAAAAGGATCGGACGGAATACATGCACGCTTTAATAAAGAAACAGGTCTAGTTGATTTTTTCTTTGGTGAATCCAAACTATACCAAGATTCATCTTCTGCAATAGCCGAGGCAATAAAAAGCGTTGATCAATTTCACGATATAGAAATGTATCAACATGAATTTACAATGGTGACCAAGCATTTTAAATATGCAGACGAGAAAACACGAGACGCTATTTCTTCGCTAGTCATCCACGGGGAGCCAGGCCCTGGCGTAAGCATTAATCACGCTTGCCTGATTGGGTATGATTTTAAAGGATTTAGAGAGTTATCCAATATAGGGACTCCAGATAAAATCCTTGATGGATTCCTTGATGCGTTTATAAAGGATGGGGAGAGACTAGCGAAATTGATTCAGAAAAGGTTTGATGAGTTCGATAAAAAGAACATCAAGTTTGATGTTTTCTTTCTTCCTTTCCCATCGGTAGTTGAATTCAGAAATGCATTTAATGCAGCGCTTGATTAAGGATAATATGTGAATATTGATATAAAAGAAAATATTGATCTTCTGATAGAAAAACTCGAAATTGCCAGCATCCTCCAACAACTACCTAGCAGTTTTCAGTCGAACATTAATGTAAATTTCAATGACAGAGAAATCAATAGCCTAGCGGGGTACTCCTCCATGCTATCGCTCTCAGATGAACCAAATGACACCTCGCTGTCCTATGAGATAATTACACGATTAATTGAATATACTAATGGCGACTGCAGCAGAGTTATTTCTGCAGCTGATCTTATTTTTTCAAGACTCGGAAACTTTCCAGGAAGGTCTCTGCTCCGAGACAGGCACTTTGACTCACCGGGCATATCAATATCCCCATCGTTAAAACTGGAGTGCATCGCAAGGGAAGCAGAAAATACCGCATACATAGATGACGAAAGAAGCACTTTGCTAACCGACTTTCAATATAAATTTCTTAGTTCTCTAGATAACGAGGAATCGCTTAGCGTCTCCGCCCCAACTTCGGCGGGAAAATCATTTGTCCTTAACCTAGATCTTATCAGAAAAGTAAAATCTGATTCTGGACAGAGCATTGTCTATGTAGTCCCTACCAGAGCGTTAATATCAGAGGTTTCACAACGAATCCGCACTACTCTGAGGAATGAGGATCTCAATGATGTTATCGTGAGAACAGCTCCATTTCCTGTAGCAAAAGAAAAAATAAAACAAGCTGTTGTTTATGTTTTCACACAAGAACGGCTGATGAGCTTCATCAACTCTCAAGACGGAAAGCCATTCATATCATCATTAATCGTTGATGAAGCACATGAAATACAAAATGGGAAGCGAGGGATAATACTCCAAAACGCCATTGACATTACGCTCTCTAGATTTGGTGCCATAAAAATACTATTTGCCAGTCCATTAATAAAAAACCCAGCATATTTTTTATCGTTATTTGGTAGAACATCCAACGGAAGGTACTTTGTCGAACAAGTATCTCCCGTTTCGCAAAACATAATTTTAGTTTCCGAGATAAAGCTAAAACCGAAAGAAATAGAAATATCGTTATTGAGTAGAAATAAGAACATCACTATCGGCCGAGTCAATACCAACTTCAAATTCAGAGACGGAAAGGCCCTACAGAGAGCAAATTTTGCACTTTCCATCAGTTCGGATAATGAATCGGTAATATCTTTCTCCAATGGGCCTGCCGAGGCTGAAAAGATTGCATGCCATATTGCCGAGCTTTCGCCAGAATTCCAACCCAGCAATAATATACTAGCATTCGTTGACTTTATTAAACGTGAAGTACATACAGAGTACCCACTTGCGGATTGTATAATGAATGGCGTTGCGTTCCATTATGGAAATATGCCTTCATTAGTCAGATCTGGCGTTGAAGATTTATTTAAAAATGGCCACATTAAAATAATTTGCTGTACGAGCACCCTCCTCCAAGGCGTGAATCTACCTGCCAAACACATCATTATTGAAAACCCAATGTCCGGTGATAATCCGATGACAAGAGCGGACTTTTTGAACTTAGCCGGTAGAGCTGGCCGATTACTCCAGGAGTTTCATGGAAACATCTGGTGTATTAGACCGAAAGATTGGAATAATGATTGTTACAATGGAGATCGATTACAAGAGATATCATCAGCTATTAGTAGTGTAATGGAGGACGGTGGACTAGCTGTTCAAGAAATTCTTAGTAATTCAGAAAACACACGAGGTAATATAGATGAAGCCGAAGCCGCATTTGGTAAATTGTACCATGATTGCTTAATTGACCCTGATTTAGCTTTTGTTGAAACGTATCGAAATGAACACAACTCAAGTGCTCTTGATAAAACTATTGATGCAATACAGGGTATCGAGGTATCACTTCCCATAGAAATACTTGAAAACAACCAATCATTAAGACCTGACCATCTCCAGAACCTATATATCTATTTAAAAAGTAGTATTTCTGTAGCAGACGCCGTTCCTATGTCCCCGTATACAGAAGGGGCGAAGGATCGAATGGAAGAAATATTCAAAGTTATAACCATCTGCTTTGAGTGGGATGTCGGTGATCGCTATAGGTCATGGGTTAGCTTCCTTGCATACAAGTGGGTTTGGGGAGAACCGATTGGAAGAATATTATCTGACAGAGTCACTTATGTAAAAGCGAATGATCCCGGATCTAGTGTTTCTTCCGTTATCAGAGGGTGCCTCAGTGTCTTGGAGGAAGCTATTCGTTTTAGGCTTGTTAAGTATTTTTCTGCATACATTGAAATATTAAAGCACGTTGCTCTAGAAGCTGGGCTTGAAAATGAAATAGAAAATATCGAACCATACCATATATACTTAGAGTTCGGATCATGCAATCGGCATGCATTAAATTTAATGGCGCTCGGCATATCAAGATTTACCGCACTGCATTTGGAAAATAGATTCGATTTATCCAGTGATGTTGAAGCAGAAGCGTATCTTGAAATAATGAAGAAAATGAATATAGATGCGATAAATATGCCTGCACTTTGCAAGCAAGAAATAAGAGATATTCTTCCATAAATATGGTGCCATAAACTTACATCCAAAGAACGTCCTATTTTGAAGCCGACTAACCAGAGCGATATGTCTCGTGATTATAAATAATTAAAATAAGCAACAGTCATATTTTATCGTATCCTGCCACAAAGCTCAGTATCAAATATTGGCAATACATATAAATCACTTTATGCACGCCTACAAGGCCGTACCACCAACCCAATCACGATAATACCCTTAACATTTCTTAATTGCGCCATTCGCTAAATTACTCGGCAACTCCTTAACCTCGATTAAGTGTTCTGCTCCGGCAAGGTGCAGGTTCTTGATTGAGGTTGAGGGGTCAACAAGCGAAGCGCGTTAGTCTTTCTTTTTTTCCAACAAATCTGCCACCGCAAAAACGGCTTCCAGCTCTGAGCAATGCTGTTCCTGCATAATCTGAGACCGCTGTTGTTTTTCATGCTTTTCTGTCATAGCCAAAGCCAAGTCTAACGAGGGCGGCACATTGCGGAACAGGCACTGAAGATTATCTGACAACACCACACCTTCGGTGTATTTCCCCGGCTCTTTTCTGGCGGCACGCAACATGCCTTTTTGTTCATCGGTTAAATCTTTAAAACGAGAAATTTGCTCAATTTCTTCTTTCGGGCAAACCATCGCTATCCACCACTCGAACATATTCAACAGCTTTTTAGCGGCATCGGGAAAATCTTCCAGGTTTTGAGTAGCCAGCCATAACCAAGCGCCCAGCTTTCGCCACATCTTGACAATTTTTACCAAGAAAATGGCAAGCAAAGGGTTGGTGGTAATTAAGTGTGCCTCATCGCCTAAAACAAATGTAGGGCGGCTGTCATACTGCTCGCGTTCCACTACCCCATTAATTTGGTTCATCAACCCCATAAACCCCAAAGCCAACTGATCCTCATAACCTTCATTGGCTAAGATGCCCATTTCCAAAATGGTGACATCGGCCTCTGGCCATGCTTTACCCACACGATTAAAAAAATGCCCCGCCGTACCGGAACAATACAAGGCCATCGCATCGGCCATATCTTGCGCCCGTTCTCGACGCTTAGATGTACTGGTTTCATCCTGCGCAAGTTTTTTCAACGCCGTCACCACATCTTGCGTTAACACAATTTCATCGGTGTTCAATAGCTGCTTATCCTTTGCTGCTTCAATAATGGCCGTGCGAATCGTTAGCCGGTCGGCACGGGTCATCAAGGCTTCTTCCTTGCTGTCGCCACCCGTAATCATAATCCGGGCTTTTAATTCCATTTCACCGAGCAGATCGCGCTCCTCGTCATCATCATCATCGCTGCTATCAGAAGCCTCCAACGATTCCTCAACATCCAACAAGGCACTTTTACCTTCTTCGCGTTTTAACATCTCGTAGGCATCAGCAAACGGCGGCAAACTCACATCTGTTTTTGGATGAAGCGTTACCTGGTTAACACTCAAACCAAAGTATTTGCAGTAATCGCCAAACAGCTTATAGGAGCCGCCCTTCTCGATGATATAAATACGCGCCCCATAAATGGCGACCACTTGCATCAGGATATACACCATCAACGCAGACTTACCCGAACCCGGCGGGCCTAGCACCAAACCAAAAGCATTTTTGGTACGGTCAAGCTTATTCAACGGATCAAACGTTAACGGCTCGCCACCACGGTTATAAAAAACAAACCCCGGATGTCCAGTGCCACGGCTACGGCCATAGAACGGCAGTAAATTAGCGAGGTCACTGGAAAATAATAGGCGGCTCTTTTTATTGATCTTGTCTCGCTCAGGTTCATAGTTCATGGGTAACTGATGAATATAAGTATCCAGCGGCAATAACTCATCCCGTTCACGAATGGGGTGCAAACCATTAGCCAGCAACAAAGCATTGGCTTCATTGGTTTTATTTTGCAGATCGGCCAGCGAATCACCTCGTGTAAAGAGCGTGATAACAGCGGGCAATAAATAATCACCGTGTGACATCCAGTTCAATGCTTCTTTGGCATCCTGCTCCGCCGCCATTGCTTCCGCTGTTTCACCTTTGGCGGCATTGAGTATCTGCACTACATGGTTTTCTACAATGTCCTGTGGCTGAATCATGATAGTGATGGACAGTACCGAACCTTCAGGCAATTTATCAAACATCGCATACAGATTATCGCCTACGTGTCGCTCACCGGTAAAATGGCCAGGGAATGGTTTACGCCGTAACGCATCCACGGTAATCACACGGTGGGGCAGATCGTCAAACCACCAAATGCCCTTTTCATTATCCGATACAGGCTGGGAGAGAAAGAGTAGATCCGACAGATCATGACTGAACACGCGGTCTTTTTTCTCCGGCAACGCCATTAGAGTCGTCAACGCATCCAAGTCACCGGCGGTAACGTCCGCCTTAGGGTTAAACCAGCGCAGTAACCACGCATAAAGATCCACATCACTGCAACGGCGAATCCCGATACCGGTTGCATTCACCTGTGTCACAAAACGTGCCGCCACCTGATTGATCTCAGTCACTGGATCAATCGGATCATGCTCATCGGCTGA
>Ga0222664_1000855_pt1 | contig 13861 bp, 17 predicted proteins | sample AntAcemetagen604_FD_181147 | JGI IMG/M metagenome (GOLD analysis project Ga0222664, IMG submission 181147) | Saline water microbial communities from Ace Lake, Antarctica - #604 | ecosystem: Environmental > Aquatic > Non-marine Saline and Alkaline > Saline | place: Antarctica: Ace Lake...
CATTACATTATCACGGCTAGATGATAATGCCTGTCCTTGTGTAGTCATACTGGCTAATTCGCTACGTCTATTAGAAGCTGTTAATAGCTTATTAATATCTTTTGCTAGTTCTAATCTTTCATTATATTGATCTGTTATCTTCTTTTCATTTTCTAAGACCTTTGAAAAGTCAAAGATAAACTCAAGCGGTCTTAGATCACTCAATAATCCACCAATTAAAGGAATAGATTTAATGGATTCTCCGAGACCAACATATGCCTTTGCAGCTTCGTCCACGTTATCACTGTAAGATTTTAAAAATGCGTTTGCTCCTTTTATTCCTATTTCTAAAGATTTAAATGTAATGGCGGCGGCAGCGGCTAGTTTAATTTGCCCGACTAACGAACTATCTATAAATTTTTTATCTTTTTTGGCTTTGACAGATTTAGGAACAACCTCTGAAAATAAGTCTACTCGCTTATCTCCGAATAGGTCGTCTGAGACCTTGTTTTTAGCTTCTCGTGCAATAGCAGGCAGATTTTGCAAACCTCCCAGGCCCGAACCTAACAAAATAGTATTTGTTTTAATTGGATTTTTTAAAAGCTTAGATAAAGAAGGACTAGCACTTACCGCTGCATTTATTTCTTCTTTGGTAAAGCCTTGAGATCGAGCTTTGGTAATAAAATCAATAGCAGAAGAGCCGGTAGTTACATTATTAGCAGATGCTTTTAAGGCGGCTGATCTTGCAGCAGCCGCTAATGCATCTGCCATATCTGAAGTAAGAATAGGCCCAATAGTAGTATCTTTAGCCCGCCCACCTGATAGAATAGGAGCGAAGGCCGCACCAGTCCCAATTCTACCTGCTATAATATGTCCATTAGATGGAGGAGTAGCTATTTTAGAACCAATAATGCTAGAAGCAACAGACCCAATAATGCTAGAACTACTAGAAGCTTTGTCACTAGAACTATTAGACGCAACAGTACCAATACTGCTAGAACTATTAGCCCTAGCATCAGAATTACCTGACCGTGTTCCTAATCCAATAACTGCAAAAGAAGCTATAAGATCTAGTAGGTCACGACTCCCAGAAATATTACCGCTGCCTAAGCTTCCCATTACTCCCATTAATTTAGATTGAATTTCAGCACTACCACGCAAAGTACTTTCATATGATTTAGCTTTTTGATTTAATACATCATAAGACCTATTCATTTGTGAAATATTATTATTTAATTTAGTAGAATACCCGACAGAATTAGAAAAGGATTTACCTACCCCCTCTGCTGAAACCTCTATTTTTTTTAGATTATTGGTCGTAGTTTGAACAGAATTACCAGTCAAATCGACAGTTTTTATTCTAAGTTCAACTGTTTTTGTTATATTGCTCATTTTCTAATTCCGTCTTAAATATTTTATTAATATGTAACCAATAATTCGCTGCTGATATCATCTTGAAATTTTGGTCGCTTAATCCGTCCTTATCGGGTAATATTCCCTTTTCAATATAATCACTAACAGTCGCTAATAAATGTATATCTTGATTCATATAATCTGTTAAAGGATTATTAAATCTAAGGAAGCCTTCAAAACAAGGTAAGGAATCTTCTATTATTATCTGATATCTATTTACAAAATCTGCATGGCATTTAGAAACAGATATCATTCTGCTTCTGCTTATATTATTACAGCCTTTGCCAGAACAAATTGGACAATCTATCATTCGCTGGAGTGATTCGTTTGCTGTTCTGGTATAGATTGAAGCCGCTGCTGCTGTAATCTTTTTTTTTCATTTTCAGATAAAATGTATTCAGATATGTATCTAAGATATAATTCTGATAATTGAATCGGTGTTATTTCGTCTAACTTTTCTTTCTGTGTAGAAAATTTACCTATTAATTCTTGAACCGCATCTATATGCTCAATACCGTCCTGCATAGCTTCAATTTCTTTTTGAGCTTTAAGAAATTCTCGGTATTCTTTTAATGTAGGATATCTAAATTCTATAATCGTTTTAGAATCGTCTAGGTTTAATAGTTCAATGTTAAAATTGTCTGAATTGCTGGTGGGTATCATAATTTTTCTCCTAATATGATATTGCTCAATCATCGTCGAAATGGCCGACACACTCCAACCCCCAAAGATGGCGGATTTGGTAGCACGGCAAATGATTTGGTTAAAATTTTATTGAGCCAATTCGTGTAGTGTGATTATAACGAATAAGCCAAGGGCTAATGTACCTGTTCCAATCGTAGCATCAATATTAACTTCAAGAACATCGTCCTGTGCCAAAGTAGCTACCGAAATTGTTCCACTGACTAAATCATAAGCAGCATCACCGCTGTCTAAACTGATAGGCCCAGATAATACAGTAGTTCCATTTTTTAGAATATCAACAGCTACAGTGCTATCACCTACGTTAGCGGCTACCGAACCGGCTTTAATACTGATTATATCGGCGGTTAATCCGGTAACAACAAATACTGGATTTCTAGCGTCTGCTGCTGTAACTGCTGAGCCTTGAGCATATACTATTTTATGCTGATGTTCTAATTTCTCGGCTTGAATTCCTGCTAGTGCTATTATACTATTATTTGTAACTGTCCCAGAAGGCAAGGTCATACTAGAAGAACCAACGTTCCCGTTAAAATATGTATCGCCTTCAATTCTATTAGTTGCCATTTTCTATATTTCCTATTAAGCAGATTGCGGGAATGATATTGCTATTTCATTATCTGAGCCATTGGCTAAATCAGCATTTAAGCTAAAAGTTGAGCTGAGAGCGTTCATTCCATTTCTCTGGTTCTCAACAATTGTGTTGTACTGGAATTTTGGAGCGGTTATTAAAATTTTGTTATACTGAACAGATCCAATAGCAATCGATAAAGCTTGTTCTGTGTGTCCTCGAAGCTGAGCGTAAAAATCATTAGTCGCTACTAAAGTATCTTCTGGGTCACAGGTTCCGGACAACGATCGGTCAACGATCAACGCTGAAATATAGGCGTCGTCGTTGGCTATGGTCGGTCTCAACTCCACTACGTTATTGGTATTAATATTCATACTTGATATAATCGGGGTATAACTACCCAAAGTAAAAGTACCGCTCGCAACGCGAGGAGGTACTATTAGAGGCCAGGTTTGAGACGAAGGAGTAGCAACATCGACCTCGCCATCGTATACGCCTGTATAGGTAAATTGAGCAATAATGGGCTGGCCATGGCTCAGCTGAAAATTGATATTGCCTCTACAGCCCCTTAATTTCACCGCTTTTCCGTCCTGGTAAACTACCAAGCTCAAGCTCTCGTGATCGCTCTGGAGGCTGGAAGGAATATACTCAAAACTGGCGGTGACCTCTTTTAATCCGCAGCTAGGTAAAAATGTCTCAGCCCAAATTGGCAGACCAGCACTTCCTAGGCCATAGCAGTGAAGGGAAAATGACACGCTTCTACCGCGAGCCCCATGTACCGAAGCAATATTTGATAAGCTCCCTTGTAGTGTACGTCTGGTGAATGGAATGTCCGTTGAGACAGAAACGTCGAAAACGTGAAATAGCGTATCGGTTTCGTCCATGCTCCCATAAACGCTTGTTCCCGCAGTGCTTTCTACTTTCGCTCCCAGCATATTCATTCTATAGATACTTGGCATAATTTAATTCCTATTTGTTATTGTCTAATCTGTGCTATTATATAATTCGCATTCCAACAATCCTTAACCTGCTTGATAAGGATTATTACGGAATACGCGGTAATGTACTGAAAAATTAACTGTCATTCCCTCAAAACTACCGTCTTCATCAAAAAAGTTATCATAACCAGTGACAAAAGTATCCAGTGCTAAATGTGGACCAGATGCATCTGCCGGAGAACCGCGTTGAGCATCCGCCATCAATAATATACTACAATCAGCAAATATATTACTTTTGATTGTATCAATAGGAGTAGTATCATCGTCTGATTGAAAAATATATATTTCTAATTCATAATCGACCATAAAATGCTGTAGTTGGCTATAAATTGGCTGTTGAGTATCGCCATCTTGACCTTCCGATTTAACAGCAGCTATAGCTAAAATGCCTGTATTAGCAGTAGGTATAGTTCCTTTTCGTAATGGTCGGGTAAAGGTTATATCTTGAGTATAGCCCATTGCTACAGTCATTCCGTTTAAAGTGGTTAATATATTTTGCGATATTTGTTCTAGTATTGAATTTGCCATTGGCACTCCATTATTCAGCCATTAGTTTTCTTAATGACTTATCAAATTCTGTATCTAATATTTGTGTATGTTCTGCTGAATTTTGTTCCGAATTTTTAAAGAATGCTAGACGCTTCTTCTGTATAATCTGTCGCTTTAATACACCTATAGGTTTTTTTTCTGTCCTTGAATATATAATTATATTACCGCCTTTGCTGGTAAAGATCGTCCAATCTCCTGATTCTATTTTACTAGAAAATATAGTTTTAGGAACTTTAGCCCCATCAAAGAATATAGGTATTAATTTCTTTTTAGCTACTACTACTCCCCCGGTTTGAAATATAGGAGCAGCCTTCCATCTAGTATATTCGCTTAAATATAGATCACTTAAATCACGTCCAATCAATTTATATTTAAAAGACTTCTTTAATCCTTTTGATTTAACTTTTAGATATTGCAATGAATTAAGCTGTTCTGCTTTTAATTTCTTTAAATCTGTTTTACCAATTTTTCTTAAAGACCGCTTAGTTGCATTTAATACTTCTTTATTAAACTTGTTTTGAATTTTAACTATTTCTTTATTAAGTTTTGAAGTATCAATATTCATTTAACTTCTAATATCCAAAAACCTTCATTACCTGCTATCACATTGATAATTGATAACTCAGAAAGAGCAGTATCATCAGTTCTTTTATATAATAGGACCTTATCGCGGCCAGTATCTATAGTCGCCATGTCTTGCCTTGATACACTGATTCTAATGTAGTCGCTGATATTCTTCCTGCCAACTACTGATTCAATGCCAGGACGCCTTATACAGGCATTCAGTGGCCAATCTTCGTATCCACCTTGAAATTGTATAATCGGTGCTACGGTATGATCTGTAGAACTAGATTGAACATCAGCACTAATTATTTGCCCTGATATAATCACTATATTTTCTAATAGCAACGAAGTCCCTACGCCAGAATAAATATATGTTGGTTGTGACAGATACCCTGTTCCACCGTCTGTAATAACAATAGAAGTAACTGTAGTTCCTGTTAATTGGCCTATGGCCTTGGCTTCTTTACTAATTCTTCGACGAATAGTTACAGATTCTGCAAATTCATAATCGTTAAAAGCGGCGAATTTCCAATCATTAGCTAAGATTTCATCTCGAAATATTGTCATTTATTTATTTTCCTGTATTCGTCAAATAGCTGCTGACATTTGATTTCTCGTTGCCATCTTATATCATTTCTAAATGTGTTTGGCGTATCCATACAATCCAGTGTTCCAACCTTATCATCGCCGTAAATAGTTACGCTAGTAGCCATTAATTCAAAATAAGCAAAGTATTGAGCAGCGATTATAGAAAAATTATAAGGGCGATATTTTCTAGACAACTTACAATATTTAGAAGTAATATGAGTATCTCCATCTAAATGTTTAGCTGCATTTCCAGAAGTAACTAAGACGGGATTACCCATTACACTTCCATATATAGATATTATTGTTGTAGTATCTAGCATAACTACCCAATCAGCAGAATGTATTAAAGCAGCAGAATTAATAGCTATTATCTTATTGCCTGTTGCTCTATAATCTAAAGCTGAAGGACCGGCTGATAATATATCTATGTTCATTATTATTCCAAAAAATAAGGACATACAACAATCTAATGATATATGTCCTTAGTTTAGTTAAATTGTTTTTAGAACTTAGCTGTGAGTTAATCGATAGATCTTCGTATAGTCACCCATTGCAAGACTCCTGGATTGGCTGACGCCAACGAAAACCTGGTCCTGGAAAAATCCGGTCGAGTCGTTCTGCCCGTTGCCAACTATTTCGAATAGAGGAGCCGATTCGCTGTGAAGAATAAAAGATTTTTGCGGCATGTCTTCAATCGCCATATATATACCGTCAGTATCAGAAGCTAAGGCATTGTCCATAACTACTTCTACATTATAGCCGTTTCTTAAGAGACCATCAACTACCGAGGTAGAACCTTGTGCCAAATTCTGACGGTAAACTGCAGAGCGATATGCACCCGCTATTTTAGCAGATCCGGTTATAAACATGAATTTTTTGGCAGTACCGTTAACCGCGACATTGGCGTCGTTAACAATCACGCCGGTGGAGTACATAATTGCTTCGTTAATGATGTTCGCGGCTTCATCGGCCGAGGGGGCCGTTGCAGTTGCTACATTTAAGCTGCTAATTTCGGTGGCCGTTAAATCGTTGGTTTGAGTACTATTCCCAATCGGATGAGAACCGAATAGTGATACAGAATCGTACCAATTTGAGTTTAGAATAAGCTGAGCAGCGACTAATTTGGACCAGTGATCGGTTAAGTAAATGCCTAATTGACTAGCTTCAGCAGAATATATTCCCGCGTCGTCTCTATTCCATACATCGCGGCTTATACCAAAATTTGTCTCATACTTTGTATTCTGTACTTCAAGCTTGAAGTCTCGTAAAGGCGAGGTAGTTCTATTTCCGCCGTTCCAGGCAGTTATCGGCTTAGACGACCCGACCGCAATACTTCTGAGAACTGCCGAATTTGTATTTTCTAATACTCGGCTTATCCGAGGTCCCCAGGTCTGTGATAAGGACAGCGAATAGCTATTTCTAAAAGCTGCCTCTAATTTAATTGAATGATTGTAATTTGGCATATCTATCTTTTCCTATTTATTGTTAAATTCTATTTATATATTAAGCAGGGTCGCGTACCGGTTCGCCAACGAGTCTAACCCAATTGGTGGTTCCAGTCACGAATTCTTCTATTCTGCCGACAGCTTCTAAACCCGTAGCAGAAGTAACTGTGTAAGAATTATCATCGGCCCCAAGATAGACTATATCGCCTACGTTGTCATCATCGTCTGCGTCAACAACTGTGAGCTTAAAAACACCTTCTAAGATCACTGTAATATGAGTGTCACCATTACTGGTAGCCACTGATTCGTCTGCAATACCGAGAACAGTACCGTTAACCGAGCTATCGCCGTTGGTGGCATCGCCGCTCGAATTCGCACATACATAGGCTCCGCGTTTAATCGTGCTGCTGGCGGCTAGAGGATAGCGACCCATTTTAAATGGACCTTGTAATTTACGTTCCCACACTTTTTCGACCGTTAAATCTGCCATTTTATGTATTTCCTATTATATGGTTTTGTTATTGTCTATTAAATAATTAGCATAAGCTTTTGCGTCCGCATCGCTTGCACAATATTTCCTAACTGTATTATATATCTTGTCGAAAGAATTATGAGCTTTAGAATCTGTAAAAGCTTTCAAATTGGCTACGTCCATCTTTTGAAGGTACTTATCGCCGGCTTCGCCCACCGTTAGCCCATCTTTCATAGCTTTGACAGCAAAGTCTGCGTCATTGTCGCAAGCGAGCAAATATAAGCCTACAATGCCAATATCAGCTTTCTTGTTCAAACTGTCTACAGCAGTGGCTTCCATTGATTCTTTGTCTTTTTCATCTTCGTCTTCGTCTTCAACTGCGACATCTTCAGCAACACCATTATCTTCGTCTTCTAATGGTTTATTAAGCTTTTCTTTTAGCATTTCTATTTCTTTTTTAAGATCATCTATAATTTTATCTTTAGCATCTTCGACAGGAGCATCTTCGACAGGAGCATCTTCTGCTACAGGCTCAGACTGTCCATCTTCTTTTTCTTCTTCTTTTTCTTCTTCTTCTTTTACATCTACTGCTTGGGCTTTATATTGTGACTTAGAAACAGAACCCGCGAGAAATGCAGAATAGCTAGTGATAGAATCAATTAAATCTAAGTCAATTGCATCCTCAGCATTATATTGATCTCCAGACTTAATAAATTCAAGCTGTTTATCTGTCATATTTTTTCTACCTTGTTTAACTATATTAAATGCTTTTTCGGCGAAGTAGTCTACCTGTTTTTTTACAGATGCTATATCTTCATTAGATAATTCGCTATTGGGGAATAAACGTCCTTTTTTATAACCACTAGCGACAACTACACTTTTGATACCAGCTAGTTCAGCAGCTTTAGAACTGTCTTCTAAAATTCTCATTACGCCGACTGAGCCTATCACTGCATCGCTCTCAACGGCAATACTTTGGCACTGGCTGGCTAGAATAAACGCTGCCGAGCAGCCCATTCCCGTTATGAATGCACTGGTAGGTTTATTAATATTAGCTAATTGATTACAGGTATCGAATAACCCGTCAATTGACCCACCAGGAGAATCTACATACAGTAATATCTCACTTATGTCAGAAGCCTTATCTAATTGTATTATTGATTGTCTAATACTTAAATAAGAATCTACACCTTTGGATTCTTTATTACCATATTTAGATAAACCACCAATTATATATATTATTCCTTTATTTTCAACTATCTTATGCATCTGTTATTTCCTCATTATTTTTTTGCGTCATCTGACTATGATTAAGCTTTATGCCTTTTAATTTTAATTGCTCTTCTTTTAGTTTTTCAAGGTGTTCGTCTAACCATATCCCGCGATTCGCAAGAACGGATGAAAGGCTTTCTAAGCCAGTTTCTATAGCCAAGGCTTCGGCGGCATAATCGTTGGCGATGTCGTATGATTTAAATCCGCTGCCGCGGATTTCGACTTCAATTCCTTCATTTTTCCAATCCCATAATTTATGAATTAGATAATCTCTAAAAAATCGTTGCCACCGGCGATAAGTATCTCTAGCTACCTCTATTGACAATTTAGAGCTTGAAAAGTTCAATTTTTCAACATTTCCCAAAGCGGCTGGCGTCAGTCCCATGCACGTACATATTTGATTGAGTATTGAACTGTTGAAGGTATCATAATTACCCATAGGGTTTTCGCTTTTAATCTGCTGTATAGATGATCCAGCAGGCATATAGGTAAGGCTAGGCGTGGTTAAATCTAGCTGTCCTGACAAATAGTCAGAGAAGCCAGCTATATCGGAACTGGTGACAACCAGTGAAAGACTAGCTGATATTCTCGCTGCCAAAACGGCAGCCGTAGTATATTGATAGCTATACTCAAGTAGATCTGCTATTTGAGACAGCGAGGGTTCGCCTCTTATCTCCCCAGGAATTTGACTATTAGTTATATATATTGTTTCTTCTGCCGGTATTCTTATTGACTTCTCTGACTGAGTACTGACATGAAATGCTATAGGTCTGGAAGTCAAGTCGTCGATCTCAACACCGTCTATTACGGGATTTTCTCCATAGCTTTCTCCTGAATAATGTATTCTTTGAGGATCAATGATTACTATTTTATCATTTCTTTTTAGAAGAAGTACATCTCCATAAATGAAAAAGTATCTTACTACCGTATAAAGAAAATCTTCCCATGATTTGCCACATTCAGTTGGTGATTTAGTATATTCATAAAATTTATCTTCTGAGTCTAAATCTTCTGATTTATAAACAAACCCAGTACCTATTATATTTTTAGCCAAATTATCTATTAGTGGTCGGTAGATAGGATCATTTAGATAAAACATTTTAGAACGTTCGCGGAGCGAAGCGATATCATAAGCTATTTCGTGAGAATCCCGCCTATCCTGATTTTTATAAAGCGTAGACCACGGACTATTGTTAACACCTTGAATTGCTTGTGTATAGACTTGCATCAATAGCTTTTTTTTAGCTGTGTCTAATTCACTGTTTACAGCACTTTGTGATTTACCAAGTCTCTTCTTTATTTGTCTTTTATTCATCTTATATTTGTCTTCCCAATAGGTATAAATTTAGGAAAGTTATTCCCGTTAGATTTGTTCTCGTAATAAACTAATAAATCTTGCAAATCTTTTAAATTAGCTCGATTAAGCTGCTGACCATCTATTGTATAGCTTTGACCGCCAGTTAGTATACTAGTGATCGCGTGTCGTAGTGCCTTTACCATCTCGGAATCTGTAGGATTATGCAGTAAATTGTAATTAATAGCCATGTAATACTCCCATTATAATATAATTCGCTAAAATCTTCTTGAAGGATTTTTAAATAGTTGATGTGGAGGCAATACTAATTTCGGCTTGGGAGCTTGATAGCTGGAATTCCCCGTAGTCGCTACTAAATAATCGTAAGCAAACATCGAATATACGAGGCAGTCCAATTGGTGATTCTTATCTTTTTTGATTTCTACATACTTATATTTTATTTTACTGCCTACTTTAACAGCTTCTTTTCGTTCAGCAGTAATGCTTTCAGCCCAGTATCTATCTATATTTTCAAATGTAGATATCTTTTCTTTTTCTATTGCATCGAATAGCTTATCTTTGTAGAATACCGTATCTATACTGTAGCTAATTGCGTTATAACCATTACTGGATTTCTTGAAGGGTGGAAAATACTGGCTGTTAGCACCTAACACAGCTACCATATTCGGAGTTTGACTTACAAAGTGGTATATATCTTGTGTTTTATTACCTCTGGCATCTATAGCACATATCTGAGCTTTTTTTCCATCATAATCACCAAAAACCGCTGTAATTAAAGAATCTCTGTCTTGACACTGACCGTAGTCTACAAGATGAATATGATCTTCTGATATTTGATAAACAGACCAGTGGTAATGGGTTGCTTGTGTATCGGCAGAAGCAACCAGATATCCCTGCATATTTATCAATGACTTCTTTTTACCCTGTTGCGGACATAGATTAGTAATTTCAGATGATGAATATTCTCGACTTGATTCTTTATAAGGCAAGCCTTCCCATGAATTAGCGTAGTTTTTTAGCTTATGTGGACTGTCTAGTGAGCCTATAAATTCAATAGCCGCTCTCCAAAGGCATCCATATGGACTCATCAAACGGTTAATCTGATATGCCTTTCTTCTTGCTGTTTTATTATTTGGTCCTTTGATAGTCAAGTCACTATCTTGATATTCGTTTTCTGCTAGCCATTTACCTTCTAATATTATTTGGCATCGGCCTGCCTCTGTTATTTTAGACTGGCAGTGCGGGCATTCCATATAGACTAAATCTTTATTATCTGTGATATAATTAATCTTTTCATTGTTAGTCTCAAAATGAGGGATATCCCATTTAATTAATTTAGTCTCCGGAAAGAAGAACCTATTACATATATTACAAGGAATATGGAAATAATATCTTTCGCCAGAATTATCAAATAATTGGCATATTTCGTCTCTGTCATTCGTCGGCGTACAGCCATATATAGTTCTTGCACGAGTACCATAAGTGACTTGTCGTTCTCGCATCAAACTGATTGGATCTGCTTCTTTAGTACCACCTTGAAATTTACTCACTTCATCCGCAAAGATAAATCTTACGCTTCTGCTTGCTAAAGAAGTTGGAGAACCAGAAAACGCCAGATGAATAGATGATCCAGCACATTTAATTCCGCTAGACGTATAATCTTTATCGTTAGCAGGCAATATTGGCTTCATCCATTCTTGAGCTTTGAAACTAGGATATACCTTCTCGTGTAAGAAATCGGCTCCAGCTTGCTGAGATGGGAATACAAGCAACGCGTCAGAAGCATAATTGTCTAAACAATAACTAAGAATTCCAGTAAAGAATATACTATAGCCACATTGTGCGGATTTTCTTATTACTATTTCTTCTGTTGATTCAAACTGCTGAGCTATTTCTTTAAAAAACTGTGATCTTCTAAATCTATATGGTCCTTTTTCAGCTATAGCACTACCATCTAAGTAATAATACTTCTCCATCCAGACATCAGGACTCAACGGGGATTTCCAGGTTAGTATATCTAGTTCTTTCTTAGTCCATTTCAAGGTGTATATTCCTTGCCCTTATCTATCATTTTACTGATAGCATCTTCTATTATATCATCTATTTCAGATTCTAATGAAGGATCAAATATAATTACTTTATTTTTTATTTGATATAATGCCTCTTTAAATAGCAAAGCACGAGATACTAATATTCTACTAATTTCTGATCTAGGAATAGTTAACTTCTTCACCTGTAAGACTTTCTGTTCAGTAAGTTTTAGCTTTTCCTGTTCATGCTTTGTTTTTAATTCAGCATAATTTAAAGCTAATTCTTTATCGTTATTGACGGTCTTCTGATGTGTTTGTGTTGGTAATATGTTCTCGTGATAAAACTTTAAGAATGGTTCTTCTTCGTACACATATTCTTTACCTTCTAGATTGAAAGGTAGGCCACGATTCCGCCATGTTCTTAATTCCCTCTTACTTAGATGATAGGTTTCATCAATCTGTTTAGCTGATATATTCATAAATGTGTTCTCCTCTATATAATTCGCGAGGAATGAAATGTCATCCATCTGCCAATTGTAAATTTGTGTGCTACCACCCTATTCTCTTTAAATATATGTCTAGGGAGAACCTATGCCCCCATGGGGCTATACTCATTTGTTAGTAGTTACTCCAAGCTTGATATATATGTTGTCCAGAAAGTATAAAAAAAAATAGTTATGCTGGACGAGTGAAATAAGATGAGACTTTAATTCGCGAGGCGAGTTTAATTCGCGTCAAGCAATTCAAATACATCTGGTATACATTCTCGCTGTAGGATAGATTCTCTGTAGCTAGAAACAATGTGGAAAAGTGTGCTACCACCCTTGCGGTAATAGTACCGTCTTAGCCATGCCCCACTACTATATTAGTAGTTACTGTTGGAATTTAAGCAATAGATATGATATATAGATAACCGTCTATACATGTAGCTATGGACTAGTGATAGCTATCTTTTGTATTTTTAATTGTCTTTATTGTAGTTGTAAGCCGTTTATAATCAACAGTTTAGCTATTTAATATCTGGAATTAGTTATTTTAAACGCCGAGATGGAGCTTATTATCTATACGAATTAGTTTTCTATTCTTCTTTATATTGTGCTTTGGTAATTTTGAATAGGTAGAAGCTCTAACGTAAATGCCTTGTGCTAAGGTACTTACATCTCTTTTCCTTCTCGATCTTTTTAATCTAATAATGTCCATCACTATATAACTCGCAGATTATATTCTTAGTTCAGTAAATGTTCTGCTGTTTGAGTTATCATCTCAGAACTTCTGCTGTTAGACAATGGCATATACATCTTTATTTTATTATCTTCTTTAATCAATATAATAATCATGGCAGTTGGTTTGTTACTATAAAATGGGGCAAAAACTCGAATTACTACTACTTTCTGTACTTGCCAGCTACCTATTGTATTGCTTCTTGATCCTGATTTATCTTTCTCATTCTTTGAAGTGATAAATATTTTGCCACCTGAATACATTGACAGCTTATGACTATAGGCTGCTGAAGCTGTAGTAAATTCTAGATTGGAAGTTCTTCTATCGATTGTCTTAATATCTGAATTATCGAGCATACTACTTAATTCTGCTAATAATGCTTTATTTTTAGTGGTTTCTGCTGATTGCTTTAATCTTTGCAATTTTGATTGATAATCGATTGTAGCTGTTTTTAGCTGTATGTCAGCAAAGGCTGCTATTCCTGAGACTCGGTTCTCGTGGTCTTCCTGCAACTGTCTAGCTGATTGAATAACTGATTGTGCTTGAATATTAGTAGTTATCATGCACAATAATATTGCTATCATTAATTTTGTAATAATCTTGCTCATTTGTTTTATCCTTATTAAAACATTATCATCTATTCATTCAAAAAGCCGGTTTCGGAAATCGAACCCGTAATCTTATAATATTATTAATAAGATTAGCTCACCGCTAGCACCGACATAATTTTGTCCTCTACGTA
>Ga0222664_1000858_pt1 | contig 13807 bp, 14 predicted proteins | sample AntAcemetagen604_FD_181147 | JGI IMG/M metagenome (GOLD analysis project Ga0222664, IMG submission 181147) | Saline water microbial communities from Ace Lake, Antarctica - #604 | ecosystem: Environmental > Aquatic > Non-marine Saline and Alkaline > Saline | place: Antarctica: Ace Lake...
AGCACTCAAATAACAGATAATACTAATCTTGATGGAACTTATTATACAGTTCAAATAGGTGTTTTTAGAAAAATGGTTACAGCGGCAGATTTAAAAAATGTTTCACCAATTGCAGTATTTAAAACTGACAATGGATATTTTAGATATAACTCTGGTGTTTTTGAAAATATTCAAGAGGCAATTGACGCCAAAAATAAAATTGTTTCTGCAGGTATTTCCGATGCATTTGTAACTGCTTATTCTAATAAAAACCGAGTAAATCCTGAAACTGCCAAAAAGGAAATAAAAAGTTCAGGAACAAATTTATCTCAGTCTAATGAGCAATCGCAAACCCAAACTCAGCGGCAACAACCAAATGTTAGCCCAGCCAAACAGCAAGCACCAAGAGCATCCACAGCAAGCAATTCAAAACCACCAAAGGAAAAAATATTGTTCAGAGTTCAAGTTGGTGCATATTCAAAAGATATTCCTGTAGAACAAGCAAAAGTTATTTTAGGTTTAACATCTTATGGAGTTGATATTGATGAGTCGGAAGTAAACTTAACAAAGTATTTAGTTGGTAATTTTATCAATTATGAAGAAGCAAATAACTTTAAAAATGACATGGTTATTAAAGGTTTAGGAGATGCATTTGTGGTAGCTTTGCAAAACGGAAAAAGAATAGAAACTCAAAAAGCGAGAGAATTAATTAATCAGAAATGATACATATTCAAAATCAACATCTGTTCAATTCAAACACAGAAACAGAGTTTGAAGAGGATGTTTTAACCCTTACAGAAGAATCACGAAAAATAATACTTTACAATGATGAGGTAAATTCCTTTGATTTTGTTATTGAAACATTAATAGATGTTTGCGAACACGAATTTGAACAGGCAACTCAGTGTACATATTTGGTGCATTACAAAGGAAAATGTGATGTAAAAAATGGAGAATACGAGAAACTTAAACCTATTTGTTCCGAATTGTTAAGAAGAGGACTTTCCGCTGAAATTGAATAACATGAGAAATATTAGTAAAATAGCCATATTATTATTGATGGCATTCTTGTTTGATGCTTGCTCAAAGGTTCCTGTAACTGGCAGAAGGCAATTCAATTTATTACCAGAAAGCCAAATGATGGGAATGAGTTTTACCCAATATAAGGATGTACTTTCACAAAGTTCTGTTTTACCAGAAAATGATGAAAGAACTATTATGGTAAAAAGAGTTGGAAATAAAATAGCAAAAGCAGCTCAAGAATATCTTGATAAAAACAATCAAAGCAAACGCACCAAAGGTTTTGAATGGGAATTTAATGTTATTGAAGAAAATATGGTAAACGCTTGGTGCATGCCTGGTGGTAAAGTTGCATTTTATACAGGTATTTTGCCAATTACAATGACAGAAGCGGGAATTGCAGTAGTAATGGGACATGAGGTAGCACATGCAATTGCTAGGCATGGAAATGAAAGAATGAGTCAACAATTGGCAATTCAATTAGGTGGAGTTGGATTGTCAAAAGCATTAGAAGAAAAACCTGATGTAGTAAAAAATATCTTTTTAAGTTCTTACGGATTAGGTTCTCAATTAGGCTCTTTAAAATACTCAAGAAACCATGAAAGCGAAGGTGATAAGATGGGTTTGCTTTTTATGGCAAAAGCGGGATATAACCCTGAAGAAGCTATTGACTTTTGGGGAAGAATGAGCGAAGCTGGGGGAGAACAACCACCAGAGTTTATGAGCACCCATCCAAGCCATGAAACAAGAATTAACGATTTGAAAGAGTTTTTACCTGAAGCATTAAAATACTATACAAAACCATGACATTAACAGCAGTAATTATCTTACTTTTAATGGGATTACTACTTATGATAGCAGAAGTTATGGTAATTCCAGGAGTGGGTTTTGTTGGCATTTTTGGTTTTTTACTTTTAATATTGGCGGTCTATTTTGCTTATGAAATTGATAATAATACTGGACATATTGTTTTAATTTCTGGATCAATTTCTAGTATTGGAATATTATTTTTATCACTTAGAGCAAATACTTGGGACCGAGTTGCCTTAAAAACTATTCTAAAAGGAAAAAGCAATCCAAATAATTACTCAGAATTATTTAGTGTTGGACAAAAAGGAAAAACAACCTCAAGGTTAAACCTTGTTGGAAAAGCTATCTTTGGAGAAAGCGTTGTTGAAGTAAAATCTTATTCAGATTTTGTAGATAATAATGTTGATATTGAAATTGTAAAAATAGAAGGAACTAAAATAACAGTAAAAAAAGTAAATAATGAATAATCTATTAAGTGTATTGCTTGTGAATCAAAGCTTAGGGGTGCTAATTGCAATGGCAGTTGGTGCAATTATCATGCTTTATTTCTTGTTTTATTTTATACCTGTAGGACTATGGTTTTCTGCAGTATTATCAGGGGTAAGGGTTTCACTTTTGCAACTTGTTTTAATGCGTTGGAGAAAAGTTCCTCCAGGTATAATTGTTAAAGCGATGATTAATTCGGCAAAGGCCGATTTAGCAATTACAAGAGATGATTTAGAAACTCATTTTTTAGCAGGAGGAAATGTAATTAATGTAGTAAATGCCTTAATTTCTGCTGATAAAGCTAATATCGATTTAGATTTTAATTCAGCAACAGCAATTGATTTGGCAGGTAGAGATGTTTTTCAAGCTGTTCAAATGTCTGTTAATCCGAAGGTTATTGATACACCTCCTGTAACTGCCGTAGCCAAAGATGGTATTCAGTTAATTGCAAAGGCAAGAGTAACAGTAAGAGCCAATATTAAACAATTGGTTGGTGGTGCAGGAGAAGATACAGTTTTGGCAAGGGTAGGAGAAGGAGTTGTTTCTTCTATTGGTTCAGCAGCTTCTCATAAAGAAGTTTTAGAAAATCCAGATTCTATTTCAAAAGTGGTATTGTCAAGAGGATTAGATAGCGGAACCGCTTTCGAAATACTTTCAATTGATATTGCCGACGTTGATATAGGAAAAAATATTGGAGCTGTTCTTCAAATTGATCAAGCCAATGCAGATAAAAATATTGCTCAGGCAAAAGCAGAAGAAAGAAGAGCAATGGCTGTTGCCTTTGAACAAGAAATGAAGGCAAAAGCTCAGGAAGCAAGAGCTAAGGTAATTGAGGCTGAAGCTGAAGTTCCATTAGCAATTGCCGAAGCTTTTAGATCTGGTAATTTAGGAATTATGGATTATTACCGAATGAAAAATATTCAAGCTGATACAGATATGAGAGAAACCATATCTAAACCAGGTGGTAAACCTTTAACGAATAAAGGAACATCTGAAACAGGAGATGACAAACAATAATAAAAAAGCCCTCGATTTATCGGGGGCTTTTTTTTATTTAATCTTTCCAAATATTTTGCTCAAAAATAGCATTGGAAAAGTCTTCTCCATTAATAATTACATTTCCTACAAAACCTCCCAAATAACCTAAATTATTGCAATTTTCATCAAAAACTGAAGCGGTGAAATCTGCACCACATGTTCCTTCTTCAAAAACATAAACCAATTCATTCTGAAAAGTATATTCATCAACTTTGGCTCCTTCACCTTCGCAAATATTATCTTTTTTAAAATCTTGAATTAATTCTTGAATACATGCTGTAGTTGATTTTATTTTTAAATTTTCGCAACTGCTAAAAAGTATTGAAATTAATACTAAACTGAATACTTTTTTCATGGTAGGTTTTAATATAAAATGAAGAAAAAGTTTTTTTATTGTTGAACCAAACCAAAAAATTAGCTTTCAATTCTCCAAGGTGGGTTTTTTCTGTTATTTCCAGCATTATAAATAATAATAGTATTTCCGTCAGGATCTTTTAGTCTAGCTTCTTTCCACAACCAAGATTGATTTTTTGGTTCTGATAAAAATTGAATACCTTTTTTTACGAGTTCCAAATACGTAAAATCCAAATCATTTACTTCAAAATAGACAAAAATTCCAGTTCCTATAGGTAAATCATCAACCTTATGCAAAGAAAAAGTGGAATCTCCTTCCTTACATTCAAATCGGGCATACCTGTCAGTGGAGTTAACGATTAGCCTTAAACCAAGTGTTTTGTAAAATTTTATAGATTTTTCAACATTTAAAACGGGTATGGTAATTTGGTTTAGATTCATCTTGTTGATTTAATAAAATTATAAAAAATAAAATTCACCATTAGTTTGAATTTTAGTTTAAATTCGACTACGCTTCACAATATAATTGACCAAAAATATTATCCAAAAAGAAGACAAAAAATCCTCAGGGTTTTCACTTCTTAAAAGTATTGGTTTCATCTTAACAGGACTAATAATTGGTTTTGGACTTTCTTACTTTTATATTAATACAATTCAAGAATTCAATCAAATTAAAGAAATAAAAACAGCGTTTCCGATAAAAAGCAAACCCCTAAACTTAACAAATCCCGAAATTCAAGAATTAAACTTTTCTTATTCCCATAAAAGATTAGATGATTTTTCTTCAGAGATAACTGCTACAATTAATTCGTTAGTAAAACATCAAAAAATAAAATCTTGGTCTTTATATTTTAGAGACTTAACCTCAGATTATTTTTTTGGGATTAATGAAGATGAAACTTTTTCTCCTGCAAGTTTGATGAAAGTTCCTATTATGATTGCCATTTTAAAATATGCAATGGAAAATCCTAATATTTTAAACTATACCATGACTTACAATGCAAGAAGAGATGTTGAGTATTTGGATAAAGAATTTACCCAATTTCCTTCTGAAACTTATATGGTAATAGGCGAGACTTATGACGTAAATAGACTTTTAGAATTTATGGTTGCAAGTTCAGATAATGAAGCAACCATATTGTTATTAGATGTTCTTGATTTTCATAATTCTAAAATTTTAACAGAAGTTCAGCACGATTTAGGATTAGATATTCCTAAAAACATCAAATACAATGATAATTTTTTGACAGCAAGGAAATACTCGTCTTTTTTTAGAACGCTTTATAATGCAAGCTATTTAAATCCTGAAATGTCAAACAAAGCATTAAACTACTTGGCAAAAACAGGATATGGTTTTGGAATAAAACAATCAATCCCTCAAAACCTTGTTATATGCCACAAATTTGGCTATCAGATAGAGGATAGTAAAAACTATCAACTACATCATTTTGCTATAGTGTATCATTTAAAAAAGCCTTACTTAATTGGTATAATGACAAAAGGGCATTATGTTGAAGAATTAAAAAAAGCTATTACAGAAATTTCAAAAATTTGTTACGATGAAGTAGAAACCCAAACAAAGGGTGATTTGGATGGGTTAGAAAAAGACCTAGAATAAATCTACACTGAATTCGAAACCTAGAATATGACTTCTTAAAGGTGCTTCAGTATTAAATTCATCTTCGAATATATAATACAGTTGAATTTTGTAAGGGTCACCTTTACCAAATTCTAAAACCAATCCACCTTCTAATCTGTATTGGTAAAAGTTATTGAAATCATGGGTATTTCTAAAAAATATTTCAGGTTCGGTATATAAATAGAAATCCTTGCCAAATTTCTTTTTTAAGTTTACTTGATATCTAATACGACAATCATCTTCTTGAAAAGCAGGAGCATCAAGGTTATATTGAAACCGTAGTCTTTGTTTTAACCAATACTTGTTAGGCAAATTATGATTTAAACTTTGGTCAATTTGTATTCTGTGGTCAAATCTATTTTGTTCGTTTGAAAATCGATAAGCGGGCGAAATTTTATAAATACCTCCTAATTTAAACGAAAGACCTACTTCGTAAAAATGCCTTTCAATTGAGGTTAAATTATTATCAAAACGAACCTGCTCTGAAAATCCCAAATCAATTTTTTTATTCAAGCGAATATCTTGATTTAGGCCAGTCCAAACTCTAAAGTCAGTTTGATTTTGACCAAAAGCAAAAAAGGGAAAAAACAATAGAAGTGATAATAGTTGCTTCAAAATCAATGAATTCTTTTGTAATAAATCCTAATTTTAGCTGAATCTCTTAAAAAATCGCTTTCAATTACTTCATAGCGTAAAATATCCTTACCTGTTCTTTCAACTAGGTCCTTCATAAGTTCTTCTTCTTTATCGCCAGTTAGGTTTTCAACTTTCTCATACATTATCATTTGGGAAGTAATTCCTGATGCGAAACCTTTTTCTAAAAAGGCAACAATTCCAACTAAAAACACATTGATAAAAATCAACTCGTAAATTGAACTTGCAGCAAAACCAATAGCATTTATTACTGATAATCCTATAATAACAAACATATAGGTCATTTCTTTTACAGGAATTGAGGTTGTTCTGTACCTCAAAATGGAGAAAACGGCAAATAATCCAAACCCAAATCCCATTGAAAGTTCAGTTTTACCAAATAAATGGCAAATGAAGAAAATAACGGGTGAGAATACCATGTATGAAAACAAGAACTCGCTTCCTTTTTTGGTAGGTTGATAAATCTTCTTAATCAAAATTAGTGCGGCAACAGAGTTGATTACCAACTTTATCAATAAATCAATAAATGATTGCATTTCTAAGGGCATTCCTAATAAGGCGCCTCCACCTTCGTGCAATAATGTCATACGGCTATAGTATTAAAATTTTTGTGTAAATATCTGTGTAATGGTAAAAAATTATTTTTTCTAACATTATCATAGAGCATTGAAACTCCTGAGCAATACTTTGAAAAAGAAACAGGATAACATTTTAAAGCTTTTAAAGCTTTTAAAAAATCGCTTTGAAAACTCAATTTTGGTTGTTTTACCTCTGCAATTACCATATCAGGATAAGAAATAGATTGGTTTCTGTTGGTTTGCGTTAAATTTAAATCGAAAGTTGCTTTTTCTGAAAAATCAGGGTTTGCAAGTGTAATTCGAGAATAATTTACTTGAATTTTTTCTTCTAAAAAGGGAGTTAAGTGTAAAACTTTACTTTGAGCTCTTAACCCTTCGAAAGGGTAGGGCTCACCTGGTAAAAAAGGGATTCTAAGTTTTTCTACTTTATCTTTATTGGAGCGTTTTTTTTCCTCTAAATAACTTTTTTCTGATGTGCTGTAGCTTCTTACTCTAATCTTTACTCTATTTAGTCTTCTTGAATGATGGTCGTTGTAAAACTTAAAATCAGGAGTATCGAAATAAGTGTTTTTGTAATTAGTTATTCTCGTTTGATTTATTTCAAGCGTTTTAGCTTTTTCTTTTTTAGAAAATTCTTCAAATAAAATAAATAACTTCTCTTTTGGGATTAAAAATTTAATATCAATACGCTTTTGAAGCGGAATTGCTTCAAGCTGTGTGAGAGAGAAAGAATTGAAATTTTTTAAGATTTCCAAATTAATAAACTGTAATGTAGATGGTTTCTACTTCAACATTGTTTTGTTTTTTCCCAATTTTTACTTCCTTGATAATTGGCTCAATTTCTTGTGGACATTTTTGGCAATCTGAATAAACGTAAACCTTATAATTTCCCGCATGTAAATACTCAAATTTGTACATTCCGTTGTAGGTTGTTCTTACATCATCATCAGCAATAGGGGTTTCATCATCACCGTAAATAATATACACCCTTTCATCAAGTGCGTCATATTCTGCAATAACTGAGTTTTGAATACGCTCACGTTTTTGAATAATTACATTACCTGTTAAAGTTGCGTTGCCTCCAACTCCTTCAACTTTTTCGCAAGCATTAAAAGAGAAAATTATAGCAACTGCTAAAATAAAATTTAAAACTATTTTCATTTTTTAATAAATTTTTGAAGCGAATTATTTGTCTTTAACCAATAAACACCACTGGCTAAATTTTGAGTATTTATTTTATTGATTGAATTGCCTTCTTCTTGTTGAATTAACTTCATATCCAAGTTAAAAATCTGATAACTTTTAACCGAATTTTTTAAGAAAAACTCATTCAAGCAAGGATTCGGAAATAATTGATTTTTAGTATTTTGAGTTAATTCATTTAACCCAACACTTAAATTTCCATAACCTATGGTAGGGTACATGTATCTCCAATCTCCTGTACCATCGGGAAATCTTCCGTAACTAACATTTGTACTTTGTTCAGGGTAATCAATTCTATCGGTAGTTGTTAAAAATTTATTGGTTAAAACAACACTTTCTCCATTTCCTGAAAGACCAAAATTTGTGTGTAATCCTTTTTGTAAAATTTGATCATCACACCAAACTACCAAATAATTATTTGGTAAAATAAAGGTATCAGGAAACGGCCATTTGGTTGGAAAGCTTGCATTGTCGCTTAGGTAATAGCCCAACAAAAAAACCGTGTCAGCAGAAAGATTTACCAATTCTACAACATCATCAAATTCTCCTGCAGGGTCTGCAACCATATTTTTATTTGAGGCCAAGACTTCATTTATACTTAATCCTTGTGAAAATGAAATGAATGGTAAAATCGAAAAAATAAATAAAATTGAAAAAGAAATGTTTTTCATAGGTTGATTGTTCATTATGAGGCAACTAAAATAAGGTAAGATTTGGCAGAAACATATTGAAGGTTTTACAATTAGTTAAAATACAATTGTTAAAAGCTAAGTTGCAAATTGAGTAGCCAACTGGTTTTCAAACTCCGAAAGGTTTTCAAGCTGTTTTTCCCAAGTTGCTAGCTGTTGGTCTAACTCTTTTTGAGTTTTTGCGTGTTGGTTTAACAGGTCTTTAGACTTCTCAGGATTATTCATTAAATCTGGATTCAGCATTTTTTCTTCTAATTCAGCCAATTCCATTTCCTTTTGCTCTACTTTTTTTTCGGTATTACTCACATCTTTTTTGAATTGACGAATTTCTTTTTCCAATTCTTTTTTCTGTTCGTAATCAACTTTTTGATTAGTTGGTTTATCTTGTTTCTCTTTTTTCGTCTTTTGATCCGCTAGTTTCTTTTTGTTATCAAGCTCAAAACTTCTAAAGTTTTCGTGTTTTTTCTTTTCTAAAAACTCATCAATTGTGCCCAAGTGCTCTTTTACTTTGCCATCTATAAATTCATAGGTTTTATTGGTTAATCCTTGTAAAAATTCTCTATCATGAGAAACCACTATTAGAGTGCCATCATAATTATTTAAGGCATTTTTTAAAATCTCCTTAGAGCTCATATCAAGGTGGTTTGTTGGTTCATCCAACACCAAAAGGTTACAAGGATCTAATAATAATTTTGAAATTGCCAACCGAGATTTTTCTCCTCCTGAAAGCACTTTTACCTTTTTGTCAATGTCTTCTTCTCCAAATAGAAAAGCACCTAATAATCCTCTTAAACGAGATACATTGCGCCATTCATCTGTTGCAATATTATCTAGTGTTTCAAAAACTGTGTCGTTTGCCGATAGGGTGTTTTCTTGAATTTGAGCGTAATAGCCCAATTTTACATTATGACCTAAACTAATTTCTCCCATAGTAGGAGCCAAACCATTTATTAGTTTCACCATCGTGGTTTTACCCATTCCGTTTTTGCCAACAAATGCTACTTTTTCACCTCTTAAAATTTCAAATTCAGCCTTGTTGAATACCTTTTTTTCTTCGTAATGTTTAGATAGATCTTTTGCAACCAAAACCTTACCGCCGCTACGTGGAGCAGGAGGGAAGTTGATTTTTATGGCCGAAGATTCAACATCATCAATCTCAATACGCTCAACTTTTTCGAGTTGTTTCATTTTTGATTGAGCTTGTTTGGCTTTGGTGCTTTTCGCTTTAAAGCGTTCAATAAATTTTTCCTGTTGTTTAATATATTGGTCTTGATTCTTTTTAGAAGCCAATTGAATTTGAATTCTTTCTTCCCGAATTTCTAAAAACTTAGAGTAATTTGCTTTGTAATCGTACATTTTACGATTAACAATTTCGAGTGTTCGATTGGTTACATTATCTAAAAACATTTTATCGTGAGAAACCATCATCATGGCACCCGGATAGTTAATAAAAAAATCCTCTAACCACATAATAGAATCTATATCTAAGTGGTTTGTAGGTTCATCTAAAAGAATAAGGTCGGGCATAGAAAGCAGAATTTTTGCCAATTCTACGCGCATTTGCCAACCACCACTAAATTCTTTAATACTTCTTTTAAAATCAGATTGTTTAAAGCCCAAACCTTTTAAAACCTTTTCGGTTTTGCTATCAATATCAGAGGCATCATGTAATCCTAGCTTTTCATGTAAATCTGTTAACCTAGTAATTAAATCAAGGTAACTTTTAGATTCATAATCGGTTCTTTCTGCTAATTGGATTTCAATTTCCTTAATTTCCCTGTCTAAACTCAAAATATGATCAAAGGCAGTTCTGGCTTCGTCAATAATGGTTCTTTCTGAATTTACTTTTATTTCTTGAGGTAAATACCCAACGGTAATATTAGGTTGAAAAACGATAGAGCCTTCTGTTGGCGCTATTAATCCATATACTAATTTTAAAAGGGTTGATTTACCAGCCCCATTTTTCCCAATGAGTCCGCAACGATCTTTTGCCGTTACCTGAAAATTAAGTCCTGAAAATATGTCTCTGCCTGAAAATCCTGCAGTTAATCCTGATACTGAAAGCATTTTGCAAAAGTACCATTAAGGTTGCGTTAAAAAAATAGTAATATGTGTTGAATTATTCACCAAACCAACCAAACATTATTCTAAAATCAATTAGTGGTGCATTTAAAAAATTAGCAGGTATATAATCACCTTCCATTCCAGTATAAATTCTATAACCTAGGCCTGCATTAAGCTTAAGCCATGGTAATGCGTTTGCTTCAAATCCAAATCTTGGTGTTATGCCAACAAATGAATCATCATAAAAGTCTTGCTTAGAATTTATATTGCTAATTGTATAATCGCCCCAAGAAAAATCTAAGCCTATAACTGGGTGTACTTTTTTGTATGCAAAAGGCATATAACCTAACATTATTCCACCCATATCAATTGTTAAGTTTCCTTCAACCGGTAAATTATTGGTAACATCAATATTTTTTACTCTTATGTCATTTTGCATTGCTAAACCGAATCCACCAAAGTAAAATGAGTTGTCGAACAAGACTGCTCCTCCTCCTCCAAAAAAGCCAGTAGGGGTGCCATCAATAAAAGCAGTTTGGAAAATTATACCTCCAAAGCCTGAGGTGTAAACATCATTATTTCCGCCAATATATTCAGTTTTTGGAGTCTCGTTTTGGCCTTTTAGTGAAATTGCAGAAAAGCATAAAGCTATTGATAGTGTAATAATTGATTTCATATTTTATTTTCAAAAATAAACAGGTTTATATTGTAAACCAAATATTATTTTAATAAGACCTAATTCAGTTCAGACATAGATTTGATGTTGTCTTTGTAAACCCTATCAATGTACAGCATTCTAGGGTCTATAGCAGCTTTTGTTGGTAAGGAGTCTATTTCAAATTTTAATTCTGTTTCATTTTGGTTGATAAAAACTCTTTTTTCAAACATCAAGTCTTTTTCATCATCATCTGCAAAAAATCCAATATCAATCCAATCTTTAATTGGAACCTTAATTTCATTCCCGATAGTATCAGCTTTAATTTTATAGGCTTCAATATTTACCGTAACTTCAAATTTTCCATTTTCTAATTCGGTATAATTGGCTTCTTTCATTCTAAAATCGTAAAGTGTAATTTCTTTAAACCAATCTGTAATTAAATACTTCAAAGAATCAGGAACTTCGGGTTCAAGATGCCTTAAAAAATCTAAAGATGTAGGGTAGGGAGGTTCTTTGTATTTATACTCATTCAAAAAATTCCTCATGGCATTATTTACTTTGTTTTCGCCAATAAAATCTTGTAAGGCAAATAGAATTACCGAGCCTTTGCCATAATGTATATAAGTTTGATTTTCAACTTTATAAAGAGGGAGTTCCTTTTCTATTTCACTACTTCTTCCGCGTAAATATCTATCGTGGTCGTATTTTAAAAACTCCTTCATTTTCATTGGAGTTTTTGAGATACTTTTCATAGTCATTAAAGAAGAATATTCGGCAAAGCTTTCGCTCATCATAGTTCCACCTTGCATATTAGCACCTACTACTTGATGCGCCCACCATTGGTGCGCCATTTCGTGTGCTATTACAGCATCAATAACATTATTGTCGCTTTCATCTTCTAAATTAATTACAAATCCAAAACTCTCAGAATATGGCATGGTACCTGGAAATGCTTGTGCAAAATTGGCGTATCTCGGAAACTCAATAACCCTGCATTGCTTGTGGTAATAAGGACCGAAATTTTCGCTGTAATAAGTCAATGACCTTTCCACAGCATCTAACATCATTTCAATATTTACACTGTGCTTTTTGTCGTAATAAACCTCAATATCAACATCTTTCCATTTTCTTTTTGCAACCTCATAATCAGCAGATATAAAAGAATAAAAGTTTTGAGAAGGATGATCCACTTTATAGTGATAATAATTTCGGCCATTCTCTTGCCATTCTTTTACCATTGAACCGGGCGCAATAGCAATTTGGTTTGCAGAAGTTGAAATTATTGTTTCTACATTTATGTAATCTGATAAACCATTGGTAAGGTAATTTGCCATGCAGTTTTTACTGCAGTTTTCTTCTAATTCTGGCATTCTCGCTTTTGGACTTAAACCATACTTTTTCCTTTTATTTTTATCTGATAATTCTGAAGATTCATTATATCCTAAATTGGGTAAGATTGAAAAATTATTGATAAAAGTTCCATTCTTTACAATGGCAGTATTTGCCGTTTGATTTTCAAATCCTTTAGAAAGGTATTCTGTGGTTATTTCTATCTGCAAAGAGTCACCAACCTTTAAGGCAGGTTTTAATTCGTAAATTAAATAACCAAACTTTTTGTCTTCAAAAACTAAATCACTATTAGGTATTTTAAATACAGGATTCCAATCTTCGTCAATAGAATAGTGAAGTGAGTCTATTGGTTTGTTGGAAGTGTTTTTGTAAGTTATTTGAGCATTTACCTTCAGGTTTCTTTCTTCAGGGAAAATATCAATATTATACTTTATGTACGTTGTTTTTGGAAGGTTAACATTTTCAAATTTTTTGTAAGTATTTTCAAATTCGACAGCTAGCTCCTCCAACTCATCTGATGTTTTGTATGAGTTTAAAATTTGCGTGTTGTAATACACAAACCCGCCTGTAGAAAGCCACAAAACTGTAAAAATACTTAAGGCTGTAAAATATGCTTTTGGTATTTTTTTTCGAGCATTAAATATTCGTTCTTTTAATGCCACTGAATTCCCTCTTACCCAAACAGCACCGGCAATAAGCAAGCAAACAACGGCAAATAGTATCCAGTAAATATTAAACCAAATTTTACCTAAAACACTTGGCCCAAAACTATTTAAATCTGAGTATGTTAAACTAGGGCTTCCACCAATTGAAAGCATATTGGATTGTATATCAGCAATTGATAACACAATTTCCCAAATGAAAACAATAAGAATTGAAATAAAATAACCAATGTATTTATTGTTGATTACAACTTGAATAAAAATCATGAAACCACTCCAAATAATATAAATTGGCAGTTGCACGTAAATAAAATCTAACAAATAAACATCAAGTTCAATTCTTGTAAAACCATTGAGTAATTGATAACCAATTCCAATAAATATTAAAAATATATAAAGAATAGACGTAGTACCTACAATTGATAAAGCTTTGGCTATTAATGATATAAATGAAGTATGTGGTGTAGAATCTACAACCTCATTGATTTTATTATCTCTATCATTCCAGATGAGTTCTCCACTAAAAAATACCAATATTATGATGATAAAAATACTTGATGATCCTCCAATGTCATCAATCATTTTATAAGTTAATGGATAAGATTGTAACCCAAAATATTCAA
>Ga0222664_1000860_pt1 | contig 13761 bp, 16 predicted proteins | sample AntAcemetagen604_FD_181147 | JGI IMG/M metagenome (GOLD analysis project Ga0222664, IMG submission 181147) | Saline water microbial communities from Ace Lake, Antarctica - #604 | ecosystem: Environmental > Aquatic > Non-marine Saline and Alkaline > Saline | place: Antarctica: Ace Lake...
ATGCTTCTGACATCTATTCGGTAAAACCACCAAATTTTCACGGAGCAATACCAAAACTTTTAGTTAAAGAAGGTGATGAAGTATTGGCTGGAACTCCTTTGTTTTTTGACAAAAACAACGAGAAAGTAAAAATTTGTTCACCTGTTAGTGGTGAAGTTGCAAGTATCGTTAGAGGAGAAAAAAGAAGAATTCTAGAAATTAGAGTTTTAGCAGATAAAGAATTAAAGTATCAAGATTTTGGTGCTGCAAATCCAAATGATCTTTCTACTGAGCAGGTAAAAGAAAAATTATTAAATGCTGGTGCTTGGCCGTTTGTTCGCCAAAGACCGTATGACGTTATTGCAAATCCTGACCAAAAACCAAAAGCTATTTTTATTTCTGGGTTTGATTCAAACCCTTTAGCTGCAGATTTTGATTTTGTTGTTCAAGATAAGGCCGATGAATTTCAATTGGGTTTAGATGCAATTAAAAAATTAACTGATGGTAAAGTGCATCTTGGTTTAAGAGGTGAGGTTACTTCATCAGAAGTTTTGAAAAACTCAAAAGGTGTTCAAATTAATTACTTTTCAGGACCTCATCCAGCAGGAAATGTTGGAGTACAAATTCACCATATCGACCCAATAAATAAAGGTGAAATTGTTTGGTATATAAATCCTCAAGATATTTTATTAATTGGAAGGTTATTTAAAACTGGTAATTATGATGCTTCAAGAGTTATTGCTTTTGCTGGGTCTGAAGTTTTAAAACCAAGATATTACAAAACCCTAATTGGGTCAAGCATAAAAAGTTTAACAGAAGGAAACGTTAAAGAAGGATTACTAAGGTATATAAGCGGCAATCCTTTAACAGGAGAAAGAATTTCGCAAGATGATTTTTTAGGTGCTTATCATTCATCAATTACTGTTATTCCTGAAACAACAGAATCTAGATTTTTTGGTTGGATAACCCCAAATTTTGATAAGTTAAGTGCTTCTCGAACTATGTTTAGTTGGTTGATGCCAAATAAAAAATATGCTCTTGATACAGCCTTAAATGGTGAGGATAGAGCTTTTGTAATGACAGGACAGTATGAAGAGGTATTTCCTTTTGATATTTACCCAGTTTATTTGTTAAAAGCAATTTTAACAGAAGATATTGAAAAAATGGAAAACCTTGGAATATTTGAGGTAGCCCCAGAAGATTTTGCCCTTTGTGAATTTGTTTGCACCTCGAAAATGCAATTACAAAAAATGGTAAGAGAAGGATTAGATTTAGTACATAAAGAAGTAGGATAAATATAAGTTTAATAATGAAGTTTTTAAGAGATTACTTAGATTCAATTAAACCCAATTTCGAAAAAGGAGGAAAGCTAGAAAAGTTTCACTCTGTTTTTGATGGTTTTGAAACCTTTTTATTCGTTCCTAGACATGGTGCCCAATCGGGTGCTCATATAAGAGATGGAATTGATATGAAAAGAACAATGTTTACTGTTGTTATTGCCATGATTCCAGCCATGCTTTTTGGTATCTGGAATACAGGGCATCAACACTTTTTAACCTTAGGCATGTTTGCCGAGCCATTAGATGGTTTAATGGATAAACTGATGTTTGGCTTAATTAAAATTCTTCCATTAATTACTATTTCTTATGGTGTTGGTTTAGGAATTGAATTCATTTTTGCCCAATTAAGAGGACATTCTATTAATGAAGGATTTCTTGTTTCAGGGTTATTAATTCCACTTTGTTTACCTGCTGATGTTCCGCTTTGGATGGTTGCTGCTGCAACTGCATTTGCTGTTGTTATCGGCAAAGAAGTTTTTGGAGGTACAGGAATGAATATTTTAAACCCTGCCTTAACCGCTAGGGCTTTTCTATTTTTTGCTTATCCTACTAAAATGTCAGGTAATTCTATTTGGGTTAATACTTCAACAGAAAACGGTCAAGCTTTAGTTGATGGTTACACAGGTGAAACATTTTTAGCTCAATCCATTGAATCATCATCAAACTATGTAAATGTAGCTGGAGTTCCTTACGAAAGTACTGCCGATGCAATGATGAACGCATTTTTGGGATTTATTCCAGGTTCAGTAGGTGAAACTTCTGTAGTTGCAATTTTAATTGGCGCAGGGGTGTTGCTTTTTACAGGAATTGGCTCTTGGAGAATCATGCTTTCTTTCTTTTTAGGAGGTTACTTAATGGGGCTTATTTTTAATGCTTGGGGTGCAAATGATTTTATGAATGTTAATGCGCTGCATCAAACATTTATGGGAGGATTTTTCTTTGGAATGGTGTTTATGGCAACAGACCCTGTGAGTGCTTCTCAAACAAATGTTGGGAAATATATTTATGGTTTTCTTGCAGGTTTTTTAGGAATAATGATCAGGGTTTTCAACCCTGCATACCCCGAGGGAATTATGATGTCGATATTATTTATGAATGTTATGGCTCCTCTAATAGATCATTATGTGGTTCAAGCAAACGTAAATAGAAGGTTAAAAAGAGTAAAAGTTTCAAATCAATAATAATGGCTATCAATAAAGAAGGAACAGGTTTTACATTCGGATTTGCCATAATCATGGTTGTAGTAGTGGGTGCATTGTTATCCTTAGCTGCCATGGGCTTAAAACCTTTCCAAAAAGAAAATCTGAAACAAGAGCAAATGAAGAATATTTTGAGCTCAGTTGGTATTGAAGTTGAAATGAGTGAAGCATCTTCAAACTTTGATCAATTCATAACCAAAAGAATTATGCTTGATTCTGAAGGAAATATTTTGAATGAAGCATCAGGACAAATAGCAACATTAGAAAATGGGGGTCAAGAAGCTTTTGATGCTGATCCTTTTAATGTGGATATTAAAAAAGAATATAGAGGGGTGGCAGTTTCCGAAAGAAGATTTCCCCTTTTTATTTGTGAAAAGGATGGTCAAACACTTTACATCGTTCCTATGGTTGGAAAAGGATTATGGGGCCCGATTTGGGGTTTTATTTCTTTAAAAGATGACTTGAACACTATTTACGGTGCTAGTTTTGATCACAAAACAGAAACACCAGGACTTGGTGCAGAAATAAATACAAATCTGTTTACAAGTCAATTTAAAGATGATAGGATCTTCAACGATGAAGGTGAATTTGTTTCGGTTGCAGTTAAAAAAAGTGCAACAGGGGATAACCCACATGCTGTTGATGGGATAACTGGAGGTACAATTACCTCAGTAGGTGTTTCTGAAATGGTTGAAAGAACATTAAAGGTTTATGTTCCTTATTTTAAAAATTTAAAAGCTGCATAACATGAGTGAAGCAACAGCGGAAGTTCAAGAAAAAGAGATTAAAAAGTCTGAGCCTTTATTCTCTAAGAAAAATAAAAAACTTATTACTGATCCATTGGATGACGATAATCCAATTACAGTTCAAGTATTGGGTATTTGTTCGGCATTAGCCATTACAGTTCAAGTAAAGCAGGCATTTGTAATGTCTGTATCTGTGTTATTTGTATTGGTTGCTGGAAACGTAATTATTTCTTTACTTAGAAATGTTATTCCATCTAGAATTAGAATTATTGTGCAGCTTGTAATTGTAGCTTCATTGGTTATTTTAGTTGATCAAGTTTTAAAAGCATTTGTTTACGATGTAAGTAAGCAACTATCTGTTTTTGTTGGATTGATTATTACCAACTGTATTATTATGGGTAGGTTGGAGGCTTTTGCTTTAGGTAACAAACCTTGGGCTTCATTATTAGACGGAATTGGAAACTCTCTTGGGTATGCATGGATTCTTATTGCAGTTGCCGTAGTTAGAGAGTTTTTTGGTTCTGGAAAGTTTTGGGGATTCCAACTTTTAGGAGATTCTACAATGGATACTGGTTTGTATTCTATTGGTTACATGAACAATAACCTTATGGTTTTGCCTCCAATGGCACTTATTGTAGTTGGAATCATTATTTGGATTCAAAGATCTAAAAACACAAAATTGATTGAAGCACATTAATTCAAAATAAAATGCAAGAATTAGTAAACATATTTGTAAAAGGTATTTTTATTGAGAACATGATTTTTGCCTATTTCTTAGGCATGTGTTCCTACCTAGCTGTTTCAAAAACAGTAAAAACCGGAGTTGGATTAGGCGCTGCTGTAATATTTGTATTGGGCATTACTGTTCCAATCAATTATTTATTAGAAAACTATGTACTAAAAGAGGGAGCACTTTCTTGGATATCTTCAGATTTTGCATCAGTAGACTTAAGCTTCTTAAGTTTTATCATGTTTATTGCTGTAATAGCATCTATGGTGCAATTGGTTGAAATGATTGTTGAAAAATTTGCTCCTGCACTTTATGGTGCTTTGGGTATTTTCTTGCCATTAATAGCTGTAAACTGCTCAATATTAGGAGGTGCATTATTTATGCAAGACCGTCAATATCCATCTATTGCCGAAGCATCTGCTTTTGGTTTAGGAAGTGGAGTTGGATGGTTTTTAGCAATTGTTGCAATTGCTGCAATTCGTGAAAAGATTAAATACTCTCAAGTACCAGCGCCACTTAGAGGTTTAGGAATTACATTTATTATTACAGGTCTTATGGGAATTGCTTTCATGGCCTTTATGGGAATAGAACTTTAAAAAGATTAGATTATAATGGGAACAACTATTGGTTTATCAATTGCCGTTTTTTTATTAGTAATAATTTTACTCGTATCGTTATTACTATTTGCTAAAGCAAAACTTTCTCCTTCGGGGCCGGTAAAAATTACCATAAATGGCGAAAAAACAATTGAAGTAGAATCAGGCAGCACCTTACTTTCTACATTAAGTAACAATAAAATATTTTTACCGTCTGCTTGCGGTGGAGGTGGTACTTGTATTCAGTGCAAATGTCAAGTTAGCAGTGGTGGCGGTTCATTGTTGCCTACTGAGGAGCCTCATTTCTCAAGAAAAGAAGCTGCTGATGGTTGGAGATTAGGTTGTCAAGTAAAAGTTAAAGAAGATATGGATATCCAAGTTCCTGAGGAGGTATTTGGAATAAAGAAATGGGAGGCAACAGTAGTTTCTAACTATAATGTAGCATCTTTTATTAAGGAATTTGTTGTTGAGATTCCTGAAGATATGGATTATAAAGCAGGAGGATATATTCAAATTGAAATACCTGAATGTACTGTAAAATTTTCTGATATGGATATCATTGCCCATCCAGATGAACATCCTGGTGAGCCCGATAAATTCAAATTAGAGTGGGATAAATTCAACCTTTGGCCATTAAAAATGGTAAATGATGAATTGGTAGAAAGAGCTTACTCTATGGCAAGTTATCCTGCTGAAGGAAGAAGAATAATGTTAAATGTAAGAATTGCAACTCCACCATGGGACAGAGAAAAAAATGGTTGGATGGATGTAAATCCAGGTGTTGCTTCAAGTTATATCTTTTCCCGAAAAAATGGTGATAAAGTAACAATTTCAGGTCCTTATGGAGAGTTTTTTATTAAGGAAACTGATTCTGAAATGCTATACATTGGTGGTGGTGCTGGAATGGCTCCTTTAAGGTCTCACCTTTATGAACTTTTTAAAACTATCAAAACAGGAAGAAAAGTTACATATTGGTATGGTGGTAGGTCTAAAAGAGAGTTATTCTATTTAGACCATTTTAAACATTTAGAGGAGAAATTTTCAAACTTTAAGTTTTATATAGTTTTATCTGAGCCTTTAGAAGTAGATAATTGGAAAGTTAAAAAAGATATGCAAGATGAAGCAGGCGATGGTTTTGTTGGCTTTGTTCACCAAGCCGTTATTGATCAATACTTAAGCAAGCATGATTCTCCAGAAGAAATCGAATATTATTTCTGTGGTCCTCCTATGATGAACCAAGCTGTACTTAAAATGTGCGATGATTGGGGAGTCCCAGAAGAAAATGTTTCCTTCGATGATTTTGGAGGTTAATCTATAAATAGTAGCAATTAGAAAGCCCATCAATATGATGGGCTTTTTTTATGTTAAGGCCAAATGATCCTTTAAACTTTGCTTTATATTTTTTAAGATTAACTCATAAAAAAGAAGAGGTTCGTTTTTTTCTTGTACCATTTCAAGTGCTTTATAATATTCTAATCTAGAGTTTTGATTGCCCTTGAGGTTGCAAATTGGATATCCATTCTGAATTAAAACTAAGTTCATAAGTAATCTTGATGTCCTTCCATTTCCATCTATAAAAGGATGAATACTAACAAGCCTTTCATGTAAATCAGCAGCCAATATTACTGGATGCGTTTTGTTAATTTGAGATTGATAAGTGAAAAAATAATCTTCCATCAACTTAGGCACAAGATATGGCTCAGGAGGAAGATGTTTACTTCCACCAATTCTTACTTGTACATTTCTATAAACACCTGCATTTTTTCTATCGATACCTTTTAAAACTAAATGATGAATTTGTTTTAATTGAAACTCCGAGATAGGTATGTTTTTGTAAGCTAATTCTGTAATAAACTCAATTGCTTCATCATGATTTATTGCCTCTAAATGCTCTTGCATCGATTTACCACTTATGGTTAAACCCTGATTTATAACCAAAAAAGTTTCTTGTAGCGTTAAAGTATTTCCTTCAATTCTATTCGATTCATAAGTGTAATTTAACTTAAAGTGTTCTTCTAACTTTTGTAATTGAATCTTGTTTAATGGCTTTTTTAGTTTCCATTCGGCTTTTAATTGATCAATTTCACCAAGTAGTTTATGGAGCTTATTTGGGAGTTCTGGAATTTCAGCAATTCTATTTTTAGTAAGGTATTCAATTCTATTTTCCAAAGCTTTTAGAACCTCTTGTGCTTCAGAAGGGTACTCTGATAAAATACCTGATATTTTATCTTCTAACCAAAGCTTTAAAAATTCATTTGTGTTTATTTCAAAAACTTTAGCCAATGAAATTACATTTTCTTTGCTAGGTAATCTTTTTTCATTTTCTATTCTGCTCAATAAACTTGAATCCATGTTTACTTTTACAGCCAAGTTTTTTATAGAATATTTTTTAGAAAGACGATATTTTTTTAAAGTTTTACCAAACATTACTGACAAATTTTATCATGACAAAAATAGTCAATTTTATTGTAATTTTATTTCTTTTTTCTTGTACTTCTCAAAAAAATAATAATTCTGATTACTTTAAAGTAACCGGAAATGCACAAGGAACAACCTATTCAATTCAGTACGATGATTCTTTAAAAAGGAATTTTAAGCCTCAAATTGATTCATTATTAGCGAGGTTCGATAGTTCATTATCAACTTACAAATCCAATTCAATTATTTCAAATTTTAATAATTCAGATTCTGGATGTATTGTAGATGTTTTGTTTATTGAAATGGTAGGAAAATCTTTTGAGGTTTATAATTTAACAAAAGGAAGCTTTGACCCTTCAATAAATCCATTATTAACTTTTTGGGGTTTTAACAAAGAAAAAATAGAAAATTTAAATAAAATAGATTCAAAAATTATAGATTCTTTATTAAGCAAAAAGGGATTTGAAAAGTTGATAGTAATTCAAAAGAATAATCAATTTTCCTTATCCGATTTAAGTTATTCCTCTTTCAAAGGAGAATCATTTCTTAAGAAACCGTATAAAGAGTTTGAATTAAATTTTAATGCAGTAGCACAAGGTTATAGCGTTGATTTAATCAGCACCTTCCTAAAGAGCAAAAGAGTTAACAATTATATGGTTGAACTCGGAGGAGAAATGAGAGTATTAGGTGAAAATGTAAATGGTAATAATTGGAGGCTTGGTATTGATAAACCTCTTGAAAACGGAGAGAGAGAAATAAAAGCAGTTGTTAATCTTAAAAAAGGAGGATTAGCAACCTCAGGAAATTACAGAAAGTATTACATAAAAGATGGTAAAAAATATGCGCACACAATTGACCCTAAAACTGGATATCCTGTAACCCATAACTTATTAAGCGCAACAGTAATTTCAGACGAATGCTGGATGGCAGATGCCTTAGCTACAGCCTGCATGGTAAACGGTATTGAATGGAGTAAGAGTTTACCTGAAAAATTAAAAAACTGCGAGGTTTACCTTATTTATAACGAAGGCAAAGAAATGAAGTCATTTGCATCAAACGCTGAAAAGTGGCAATTAGAAGAAATTAATTAGGTCGGTTTTTCGCATTTTTCGTCGGGAAGTGCCCCACAAATACTGCAAGATTCTCCTTCTTTGTTCAGCAAAGGACTATTACTTGCACAAGTACCTGAAAACTCGCCATCTTTTTTAACCAATATCTTAATTGCAATACCACCAAAAGCCAAAGCCATAAGACCTATTGCTAAGAGAACTACCATTAAATTCATGTTGCAAAACTAAGGCTTAATGTGCATCTTTTTGTAATAATCATTACCAAAGTGTATTATTATTTTACCTTTATTTTTTATTATTTTTTTAGATGGAAGAAAAGCTAAAAGCATTTGAAAGGTTACTCAATATTATGGACGAATTGCGTGAAAAATGTCCATGGGATAAAAAGCAAACCTTTGAAACCTTAAGAAAACTAACAATAGAAGAAACATATGAATTGGCTGATGCAATTGTTGAAAATGACCTAGAGGAAATAAAAAAAGAAATTGGCGACATTATGCTGCATATGGTATTTTACGCCAAATTAGGTAGTGAAAAAGGAGCCTTTGATATTGCAGATTCGTTAAACTCAATATGTGAAAAGTTAATTTTTAGGCACCCACATATTTATGGAGATGTAAAAGTTAGTGGAGAAGAAGAAGTTAAATCTAATTGGGAAAAGTTAAAACTGAAAGAAGGCAGGAAATCTGTTTTGGAGGGCGTACCGAAGTCATTGCCTGCTATGATAAAGGCCAATAGAATACAAGAAAAAGCTCGAGGAGTTGGTTTTGACTGGGAAAAGCCCGAACAAGTTTGGGAAAAGGTAAATGAAGAAATAAACGAGCTTAAATTCGAAATTGAAAATAAATCTGATTTTGATAAAATTGAAGATGAGTTTGGCGATGTTTTCTTTTCGTTAATAAACTATGCTCGTTTTCAAAATATTGACCCAGAAACAGCATTAGAAAGAACGAATAAAAAGTTTATTTACAGATTTCAATATCTGGAAAAAGAAGCCCAAAAAATGGGAAAACAATTACATGATATGAGTTTAAACGAAATGGATGAAATTTGGGAGAAAGCAAAAGCAAATCCAATTAATAATAGAATATCAAAATAGAAAAATTCTATAAATTTTTATAAACTAAAAAGGAATTAACACGTTAATTTTGCATAAAAAAAAACAAAATGGCAGTATTATTAAGTTCAGATAAAGAGTTTAAATCACAATTAGAAAAGTTTGATAAAGTTGTAGTTAAATATTATGCAGGTTGGTGTGGAGCATGCAAGTTATTTGCCCCCAAATACCGCAGGTTATCAGGAGATGAGAGGTTTGATGGCGTTACGTTTTTAGATATTAATGCCGAAGAAAATCAAGAAGCTCGTAAAATGGCAGGGGTAGATAACCTTCCTTTTTTCGCAACATTTAAAAATGGCGAATTGGTAGATGCAAAGGCTACTTCAAAAGAAGACCAGTTAGTTGAAATGATTTCAAACTTAAATTAACATGCAAATACCCATAATAAAAAAGATAGTTGAGCAATTTTCTATTGAACAACTAAAGAAAGCAGAAGAAAACTTAATGGAAGAGTTGCCTTTAGGAATAGAAATTGAAGGAAAAGATGAAGGAGAACAATTAACCCACATTTTGGCTGCCGTTTGGGTTAAAGAGGAAATGGAAAGAGAAGGAATTAATGTTGCTAAAGCTGTAAGAAATTACACAGTAAAAGTTAGAAATTCAATTTCATAATTAATAAATTTTATTCAAAAAAAAAGCCGATCAATTGATCGGCTTTTTTTTACGCTATTTTTCTTAGTGTGAAGAAAGGTAGCTAGCTACTCCTGAATGAGATTCTTCCATAGCATCTTGGCCTTTTTCCCAATTTGCAGGACAAACTTCACCTTTTTCTTCAAAATGTAATAAAGCATCAACCATTCTTAAAGCCTCATTTACACTTCTTCCTAGAGGAAAATTATTTACCACTTGATGTTGAACTGTACCTTCTTTATCTATTAAGAAAAGACCACGGTAGGCAATCATTGGACCTGATGCAATTAAGTTTCCATCTTCATCAACATCATAATCTCCTGCTAAAACTCCATAATTTGTTGAAATTGTTTTTGAAGTATCAGCAACTATAGGGTAAGTTAAACCTTGAATTCCTCCTTCGTCTTTATGCATTTGTAACCAACCCCAATGAGATTCTTCTGTGTCTGTTGAACAAGCTACAACTTTTACACCTCTAGCCTCAAACTCATCTAATTTTGCTTGAAATGCATGTAATTCTGTTGGACAAACAAAAGTGAAATCTTTTGGATAAAAGAAAAATAATACATGGTTTTTACCAATGTATTGATCCAAAGAAAATCCATCAACAATGTCTTCTCCGTTAACAACAGCTTTCGCTGAAAAGCTAGGTGCTTTTTTTCCTACTAAAACGCTCATAAATATATTTTTTGTTTATTAATTAAGTGATTTGTAACGATTAACAAAACTACCAATTATTTGTTGGGAACTCTTAGTTATTGTGCCAAAAGAGGTATAATAAATAGTTATTTATGTATAAACAAATGCTATATTGAAACAGCTATTTCTTTTAAGTTTAGTTTTCCTTTCATTATCTCTTTTTTCTCTAGAGTCTTCTGCTTCAAGAATAAAAGACACATTAAGCTTGTTTGAGAATGCACCTAGTTTTGTTTCTCAGAGATTTTGGTCAACCAATGCGGTCCATTCAATTGCAATTCCAACTGGCTTAGCGCTTCTAAATACCATAAAGTATGAATATTCTGCGCCAATCAGTTTTCAATGGAAAAATGACAATAAAGATTGGTTGCAAGTTGATAAAGTAGGCCAGTTTTGGGCTACCTACAGATTAAGTCAAATTAGTTCTACATTTTATAATTGGGCAGGATTAGAAAAGAATAATGCAGCAAAAATTGGCTCTATTATTGGCTTTGCTACAATAACAAGTTTGGAGGTTTTTGATGGGAAAAGAAGCAATTGGGGAGCATCTGCTGGAGATATTGGAGCAAACGCATTGGCAGCATCACTGGTGTTTTTACAGTGGAATGGGAAAGATCCTTTTGTTTTAAATATTAAATATTCTTCATCTCCTTCAATTTTCGCAAAATACAACCCCAACTTACTCGGTTCAAATAGAATAGAAAGGCTTTTTAATGATTATAACAGCCAAACATTTTGGGCATCAGTAAGGTTAAACAAGTTGGTTCCTGTTCAAAAAATTCCCAATTGGCTAAATGTTGCCTTTGGTTATGGAGCAGATGGCATGATAGGAGCAACAACAAACCCCTCCAAAAATAGTTATGATGAAGTTTTGCCTTCTTTTGATCGATATAGACAGTATTATTTTTCTTTAGATATCGATATTAGGAGATTCAAATCTAAAATCCCAGTGGTGAACGCCATATTTAAAAGTTTTGGGTTCATTAAAATCCCCGCTCCAACATTAGAGTTTTCAAAGTATGGAGTTAAATTTTTTCCTATTTACCTTTAGGTAAGTTTATTTAGCATTAATTTATACTTTAAAACAGCAGCAACTGTTAGACTGTCTGTTATTTCACCTTTTAAAACCATTGTGTAAAGTTTATCAAAGTGGATTTTTTTTACCTCAATTTCTTCATCATCATCGGGTTCTGATTTTCCAAAATTTAAATTAGTAGCTAAAAAAATATGAGCCACTTCATTGGTTGCTGAATTACTCATATCCATTTCAACAATCTTTTCCCAATTTTTTGCTGAAATACCTGTTTCTTCTTTTAATTCTCTTGCAGCACTTTCTTGAGGTAAATCATTAAAATCGCCCCCTCCTTCGGGTATTTCCCAAGTATATTTTGCAAATGGATACCTCCATTGACCTACTAAATAAGTGTAACCTTCTGTATCTATTGGTAAAACGCCAACTGCTAATTTCTTGAACTTTGTAATAGAATAGGTGCTATTTTGCCCAGCAGGATTTATTACTTCATCAACCTGCAAACTAATCCACGGCGACTCATAAATTTGCTTTGAGGAAATAGTCTTCCAAGGATTTTTATTGATTTTCATATTATGTTCAAATTAGGAGATAAAGTTAAGGCTTTGAATGACCCAATAGAGGGTACGGTGGTAAAAGTAAAAGGATCATTAGTTTTTGTTGATTGTGATGGTTTTGATTATCCATTTCCTGAAAAGGAACTAATAAAAATTGGGCTTGATAATTCAGTTGAATTTAAAACGCAAAAATTTTCATTTACTGAAGAAAAACAGAAGGAAAAATGGTCGAAGTTATCAGGTAAGGCTAGAGAGTTTATAGCAAAAAGGAATAAATACAAAGTTGTAGAAGTTGACCTTCATGTGCAAGCTATTATCAATGAATACCCAGATTTAGGTAGGGATAATGCCTTGCAAATTCAATTGTTACATGCAGAAAAATGGGCTAAATGGTGTCAACAAAAAAATGAAGCTAAATTGATTTTAATTCATGGAGTAGGCGAAGGAATTTTAAAGGTTGCTTTAATTGAGAAATTTCAAGCATCAGGGTTTAATACCGAACCCGCACTTCATAAGCTATATGGATTTGGGGCAATGGAACTTTATTTACGCTAGTTCATGCTAATAAATTTAACTTTGTATCGTGTTATTTTGCTTATCGCCATGTTTTTTGATATGGAGGAAAGTCTGGGCAACGCAGGGAGCCACGCAAGTTAACTGCTTGGAGTTTTAAAAGGAATTTTAAATCGCCGGAAAGTGCCGCAGAAAGGAAAACCGCCAAGCCTTTGGTTTGGTAAGGGTGAAAAGGTGCGGTAAGAGCGCACCAGTACTAAAAGTAATTTTGGTAGCTAGGTAAACCCCGTGGGTTGAAAGACCAAATATACCGCAAGTGCTTAGGCTACAGAGTTTCCCGCTTTGTTTTTACTTGTAAATAGTTGCGGGGGGTAGGTCGATTGACCATATAAGTGATTGTATGGCTAGAGAAATGATAAGCTAATTCGCAAAGGCGAATGATACAGAACCCGGCTTATAGAATAACACCAAAAAACAAGAAAGCCTCTAATTTATTAGAGGCTTTCGTTTTTTACAATGTATTGTGAGACCCATCGCAATAGGGTGGGTTTTTTGATTGTTTGCAGCCACACCAATTTGCTTTTTTCGGGGCTTCTAACTTTTCTATTATGGGTCTTAATCCAGTATCTTTATGTGAACCATCACAATAAGGTTGGTTTTCACTTTTCCCACAAGAACACCAAGCGTAAACTCCAGCTTCTACCTCCAACACAAATGGGCCTTTTTTGGCAACTTTTCCTTTTTCCATATTAATTTATTATGAGTTTATCTACCCTAATTCCTCTATCTGTATTTAGTTTAATAAAATAAACTCCTGTTGAAATTCCTGATAAGTCAATAGGAATGGAAACCCCTTCAGTAAGGTTAGGTATAGTTCTTTGAAGAATTATTGAGCCGTTAATATCAGTTACAACCATTTGAACATTTGTTAACCTTCTTCCAGCAATTGTTAAATTCACTAGGCTCTTTGCAGGATTTGGGAAATAAGATATTTCAAATCCTTCACCTGAAAGTTCATCAACAGATGGACAAACATCAATTTCAATTTCAACCTCATCAGAATTTACACAACCATTTACATCAGTTACTGTAACAGAATATATTCCACCTTTAGTAGGGTCAATTGTAGGAGTGGTTGCT
>Ga0222664_1000863_pt1 | contig 13706 bp, 7 predicted proteins | sample AntAcemetagen604_FD_181147 | JGI IMG/M metagenome (GOLD analysis project Ga0222664, IMG submission 181147) | Saline water microbial communities from Ace Lake, Antarctica - #604 | ecosystem: Environmental > Aquatic > Non-marine Saline and Alkaline > Saline | place: Antarctica: Ace Lake | collected...
TAAATCAAATTTATAATGCGCCATTGTTTGCACTGTATCTGAGTGAAAAAGGGCATTGTATTTTCTGCAAAGTTTTCCTACCTCCTCCAATGGAAGTAAGGTGCCTATTTCGTTATTGGCATGCATTAAAGAAACCAATGTTTTTTCATTGGTTTGAAGCAATTCTTCTAATTGATTTAAATCTACTCTTCCAAGATGATCGAGTTTTACCAAACTCAATTTAATTTTGTTTTTGCAAATTTCTTCTGCCGTATGAATAACAGCATGATGTTCTATGGATGAGGTTATGATATGAGTTACCCCTAAATCTTCAACACTACACCTTAAAGCCATATTATCGGCTTCGGTGCCACCAGAGGTAAAGATTAATTCACCTGGTGTTATTTTTAAAAATTCTGCTATTTTTCTTCTTGAAGTTTCTACAACACCACGAACTTCTCTTCCAAAAGAATGGGTAGAAGATGGATTTCCAAATTGGTTCTTCAATACTGGAATCATGGCTTCTAAAACTTCAGGCGCTAAAGGAGTTGTTGCTGCATTATCGAGGTAAACTTTCTTTAAACTCATTTAATCATCTCTTTAATATCTCCAATGATTTTATTTGCCAAGTTATTAGCTGTGTTTAAATTAGTGCTTTCTGTATAAATACGAATTATAGGTTCTGTATTGGATTTTCTTAAATGAACCCATTCTTTATCAAATTCAATTTTTACGCCGTCAATTGTATTAACAGGATAATTCTTATACCTTTTTTGCATTTTCTTCAAAATATCATCAACATCAATTTCTGGTGTTAACTCTATTTTATTTTTCGAAATATGATAATTTGGATAGGAAGCTCTTAACATAGAAGTTCTTTTTCCACTTTTTGCCAAATGGGTTAAAAACAAGGCAACTCCAACCAAAGCATCTCTGCCATAGTGTAATTCTGGATAAATAATTCCGCCGTTTCCTTCTCCACCAATAGCAGCGCCAACCTCTTTCATTTTGGTAACTACGTTAACTTCACCCACTGCAGATGCGTAATAAGTTTCACCAGCTTTTTCGGTAACATCTCGTAAAGCCCGCGTTGAAGACATGTTAGAAACAGTTGGTGTTTTTTGATGTTGCAAAACATAATCTGCAACAGCAACCAAAGTATATTCTTCGCCAAACATTTCTCCATCTTCGCAAACTATTGCCAATCTATCTACATCTGGATCTACTACAAAACCTAAATCACATTTATTCTTTTTTACTACAGAAGAAATTTCAATTAAATTTTCTGGCAATGGTTCAGGATTGTGAGGGAATCTTCCTGTTGGTTCGCAAAACAATTCAACTACTTCGCAACCTAAGGCTTTTAACAATGCAGGAATATAAATACCTCCTGTTGAATTAACAGCATCTATAGCAACTTTAAAGTTTTTAGATGCCACCAATTTTGCATCTACTAAAGGAAGTGCTAAAATTTTATCGATATGCTTGTGTAAATAAGTTTCGTTTTGGAAATAATTGCCCAAGTCATTTACCTCAGCAAAAACAAAATCACTTTTTTCAGCAATGTTTAAAACTTCAGCTCCATCATCGCCAGAAATAAACTCACCTTTTGCATTTAAAAGTTTTAGAGCATTCCATTGTTTGGGGTTATGACTTGCTGTTAAAATTATTCCTCCATCAGCATTTTGGTCAGTTACAGCAATTTCAACGGTCGGAGTTGTAGATAATCCAAGATCGATAACATCAATTCCAATAGATTGTAAAGCGCCAACAACTAGGTTTTTTACCATTTCTCCGGAAAGTCGTGCATCTCTTCCAATTACTATTTTTTTCTTTTTTGCTTCTGATTGATTACTAATCCAAGTACCAAAGGCTAAGGTAAATTTTACTATGTCAGTAGGACTTAGTCCATCTCCTTGTTTTCCGCCTATTGTTCCTCTAATACCTGAAATTGATTTTATTAATGCCACATTTATTTTTTTGGGTAAGCAAATATAGGTTGCACAAATAAAAATAAGAGACTTTAAACACTGATAGTAATCAACAATTAAAGATTAAGATTTTAATAAACCTTACCAAATTTTTTGGTAAATGATAAACCTGGAACTACAAGATTGGGAACTGAATTTCCGCCATACTCCCAATTTCCATTTTTAATATCGCCTGGAACTGACTCACCAAGCGGAATTAAATACATAAAACCTACTTGAATACTTTGAACATCTTGCCTTTTAGAGATAAATCTTATGCCACTAAAACCTCCAATAAAAGAAGTTGTAGTACTAAACTCTTTGTATTCATAATCTGGATAATTATTCCCATAAAAATCTGGTGAATAACCTGTTATTCTAGAAGCAGTTGAATTTAAGTCAAAAGAGGAAAAGTAATTTTCTGAAACAAAATATAGATACTTAGACATGCTTAACATGGTCGAAATATTTAATAAGCCTTTTCCAGCATTAAATTCACTAGAAGTTAAATAACCTCCGCTTATTGAAACATTTTTAGATGGGTTTCCTAAAGTTATTCCTGCATAAGCCAAATTGATATTGAAGCTTAACCCATAAGTTCCAAAAACAAATAAATCTCCAGCCATTACAGAAACATTTTCACTTATTTTATAACTAAACTTAGGTGTAAGGTAGGCCGGCAATCCAATAATTGTTGTACCCAAACCCATCGAAAAGTTATCTGTTATGCCGTATTGAACATCATGTATTAAGAAATATAAAGTATTGTAATAAAGTTGACCTTTTTTTAGGTTATACGCAGTCGGAGCAAAATAATACCGTGAATCATGATGGTTTTCATAAACAATAGAAGATTTACCTTCTGAGGTAGATGTTTCACTAGTTCCATTTATCAACTTTACCATTTCATTGGCCAAAACTTTTGCAATTCCTTCATTACTTGCAAGTTTTAGTTCTGGAGCAAATGTTGCCTGTCCCTTATTCACTTTATTACAATCTCGGGCACTTAAAACAAATTCATCTTCTACTTTAGTTAGATAAAAAAAAGTGTATTCACAGCGCTTTTCATAATCTAAAAAATCATCAATTATTATTTTTTCATTGGCCAAAATTTGGTCTAAATAATTTTTATTGGTTTCGTTAATTAATCCAACTTGGTCATCAATAATAATTTTTGAAACTTGAGCATTTCCTTTAAAAAGAAAACCTGCTAAACAAATAAAAAAAAGAAAAAAGCTTTTCATGGCTAAAAAATAAAGGTTGCTTATGTTTACAATTAATTTTCGAAATTACCACAAATTATGAAAACTACAGCCGAAATTTTAACTGAAGTTGCTGAAGCCATTAGGGCTAGGAATTTTTATAGTTATTTTCCAGAGCATCATAAAGCTTACCCTGAAGATTGGATGAAAAATGGTGAAAAAGACTTTAGAGAAAATTTAGGGAAATATTTCAAAAGCATAATTTTTGGAAAGGAAGTAATTTGGGCAGGTGAAGAAATAAGTCCTATTAGTTTAGAGCCTTTAAACATAAAATATCCTTCTCATACGGTTGAAGCGTTGATAAAAAATAGCCTCAATGCTAAAAAAAGCATCAAGAATACGCCCCCCCTTTTAAGAGCCGATTTTTGCATTGATTCTTTAAATAGAATTAAAGAAAGATTCTTTGAAATAGCTTATGCCACAATGCATACAACAGGTCAATCATTTTTAATGGCTTTTCAAGCATCGGGTCCGCATGCCGCGGACCGCGCCTTAGAAACTATTGGAATGGCGTATCAAGAACTTACCAGATACAACCCCAAAGTAACTTGGGAGAAACAAATGGGGAAAACTTCGGCATTATTGCAGAAGGAGTTTAAACCTATTCCAAAAGGAATTGGGGTTGTAATTGGCTGTTCAACTTTTCCGGTTTGGAATTCGGTTGCAGGTATTTTTGCCAATTTAATGTGTGGCAACCCAGTTATTGTAAAACCACATCCAAAAGCAATTTTACCTATTGCTATTGTTGTAGAGGAAATACAAAAAGCTTTAACTGCTGCTCGACTTCCTGAACATTTAATTCAGATTGGAATCGACACAACTTTAAAACCAATTACAAAAGAATTATGCGAGCACCCTGCGGTTAAAGTTATTGATTATACCGGCAGTACAAGCTTTGGGGATTACATTGAAAATTTAAAAGATAAAACTGTTTTTACAGAAAAATCATCTATTAATTCTGTTATAATTGATTCGAGTGAAAATTTAAAAGAAAGCCTTCAGAATTTAGCATTTTCTATGCTTTTATACTCAGGTCAAATGTGCACTTCTCCTCAAAATATCTTTATAGCAGAAAAAGGAGTAAAAACTTCAGAACGTGTTGTTAGTTATCCTGAAGTTATTGATTTGTTGAAAAAGGAAATTTCCAACCTAATTGAGCATCCTAATATTGGGGTTGGCACCATGTCGAATATTCAAAGCCAAAAAACATTAACGGCAATTAAAGATTTGGTAAATGCAAAGCCAAATGCTATTATGATGCCTAAAAGAGTTGAAAATGCTTCGGGGCAAACTGCAACTCCTTTTGTACTAGAGGTAAATTCTAAAGACAAAAACTTAGTTTTTGAAGAATATTTTGGTCCTATTTTTAAAATTATTAAAACCATTAGTATTGATGAAAGCCTGAGCTTGGCTAAGCAAAATGCTTTGCAAAAAGGTGCAATTACCTTTTTAGCTTTTTGTACAGATGGAAAATTGAAAGAAAAAATAAAGGAAGAAATGGAAGACGTTTTTACTCCTGTAACTTTTAATTTAAAAGGAAATTTTTGGATTAATCAACATGCTGCTTTTTCTGATTTTCATGGAACGGGAGGAAATGCTTCTGGCAATGCTGTTTATACAGATGCCAACTTTGTTAACCGAAGGTTTGTTTGGATTGGGCATCGGGAAATGAATTAATCTTTCAAAACTGAGATTTTTGAAATTTCTATTCTAATTGGATTTTGTAATTTTTCATCATGCTGTTTAAAAGGTGAAATTTGAATTCCGCTCACAGAATTTAATACCTCTTGTAAACTAGAATTTTGATTTACATTAGCCCATTTTTGCAGTTCAATTTCATCAAATTTGAGAATTATTTGGGTTGTATTTTCATCAATAAAAATGTTCCATCCAAAATACTCTGAAACATCAGGTTTTGTATAATTTTCAGAGTTTAGTGTTATGTTCATTGGTCCATTCCAATTTGTTTTAAGGTTAAAAACCAATGCCTTTTGCAAATTTAAATTGCTGCCCGATTTTACGGGAATTTCTAAAATAGCCCAACCATTACTTCCATCCAATTGATTAGAAATTTCAAATTCAGCAATTAAATTGTTTTGAGAAATACTTGACTTTACGCTAGACCCAACACTGTAATTGCCGGATAACTCTGAAGTTACCTTTAAAGATTGCCAACTTTCAAAAGTTTGAGGTTGTGAAAAATCGATTTTTAGTTTTTCTAATGATTTGTTTGTTAGCCAAAGTCTTTCTTTTTCTGCCAAGTAATAAATATTATTTTCTAATTTATCTACTTCCATTTTCCATGCTTTTTCATTAAGCTCATCTTTTAAAAGTGGAGCGAGTAGGTTTTTATATTGTTCTATTTTTTTGGAAATATCTCCTGAAACAATTTTATTAGAAATTAAACTTTGAAGTTGATTTTTATACTCTTCGAAATAGTACTTTTTAGTAAACTGAAGTAATCCATCGCATTGAGATGATCTTAAAAAAGCACCACCGGGATATTCTACAATGTTGCAATTGGTAACATCCTCATACCATTCTGCATGATTTTTCCAAAACTCTTTTACACCAAAAGTTAAATCTACATCCCATATTATTGGTTCAAATTTTCCATCTTGAACGTACCAATAGAAATTGTGTGGGTTACAAATTCCCATTGGGCTGCAATAAAATGTAGTAATGCCATCCCAATTATTAATTAATTGTTCTACAGCTAAATAAGTTACCCAATTAGCCATATTTATGTGCTTATTCAAGTCGGCTTTTTCATTGGCGGCAATAGTATTTTGTGCAAAATCTAAATAAGGTTTTGTGCCATTTACCGATTTATGATTTTTTTGATGGCTCATTAAATAATTGGTATCCATGTTATTTGGATAAGCTTCCTTAAAAAGGAAACCATCACTATTTCCCCAATTTCGTTTCAAAAATTGATTATCGATTTGTTCAATTAGGGCATAAACGCCATAGTTTTTACCATTAATAAAAACACGGACCCAAGTTGTTAACGGAGCAGGAATTCCAACTTCTCGGTATAAATCATAAGCAAGTTTTTCCCTCATTTTAGAAGGATCTCGCGTCATACTGTGCAAATTGAACTTCTTGAAACCTAAAAAATTCTGTCCCTTTTTATACAGGTTAAAATCAAGTTTTAAGGATAGCTTATTACAAGTAATATTATTTTGCTCATCAACACAAGACCAAAGTGTACCGTATGAACCTTTAAACCTTATGCCAACTGAATCAAGAGTTTCTTCAAATCCCGAAATTTTAGCAGGAACATAATCTTTTCTTTCAGGGTCGTTGGTTAAAAATTGCCAGTTTACTTCATCAATATTAATTTTTAAGGTCGCAACTGAATCAACTTGAAATAACCTTGAATAATTTGTTTGAGCTTTGGTGAATAGCGAAATTATTATCAATAATATAAGGAGGTATCCTTCCTTGAATTTCATATTTCTTTTAAAAAATTTCATTTGAAGCAAATCAACAAAAATGACACAAACTTTAAGTCTATTTTTCAGCAATCTATTATTTTTTATCAAGGTTTAAATATCATAAATAAACAACCAACCTTTTTGGCAACTCGCGTCTTATTACATTTGATGCTTAATTGTAAAATTGAAGGGAAAACTAATTTTTATTCTTTTATTTTTTTTATCACTTGTTTCTTTTGGACATGAGCACTACCACAATTATGCTTTTGTTAAAAATAAGGGGCAATTCCATAAAAATGTAAACTACAGAGTTGATATTCCCTCAGGTAACTTATTTATTGAAAACAACACACTAACCTATTTTTTCTTCGATCAGCAAAAAATTAGCCAAAATCACGATGGTGTTCAATATTTAAATGCCGAGGATAAAATTGATTGCCATGCTTTTAAACTTAATTGGGAAGGTGCAAATGAAAACCCAATAATAAATGAAACCGAAAATTTCAATTATTACCTAAACTACTTTATTGGAGATATTGAAGCAACAGGTATTTATCCTGCAAAATCTTTATGGGTAGAAAATCTTTATCCAAACATTCATTTAAAATGGTATTCAGAAAAAGGTTCGTTAAAATATGAATATCATTTAGAGCCTAATGCCAATCCTGAAATAATATTACAAAATATTGAGGGTGTAAAAGCTAAAATTGAAAATGGTAAACTAATTTATAAAACGGCATTAGGAGAGATTGAAGAACAAAAACCTTATGCTTACCAAATAATAAATAATAAGAAAGTTGAAGTTGAATGTGAATTTAATTTAAACCAAAACCAACTTAGTTTCAACTTGGGAAACTACAATTCCAATCTTCCTCTTATTATTGACCCAACTTTAATCTTTTCAACTTATTCTGGTTCAAGCTCAAATAACTTTGGTTACACAGCCACTTTCGATTCAGAAGGACATTTATTTTCTGGTTCAACCATTTTTGGGGCCAACGGAACTTATCCAACTACAGTTGGTGCATTTCAAAAAAGCTTTAAAGGCGGTGTTGGCGGAGGCGGCGTTGCAGGAACAGATGTAGGAATTTCAAAATTTGCAAAAGATGGTACTTCATTAATTTACTCTACCTATTTAGGCGGATTTGCAGATGAAATGCCCCATAGTTTATTCGTTAACACAAGAGACGAATTGTATGTATTTGGCACAACAGGCTCCTTCAATTTTCCGGTAACTAAAAATGCTTTTGATACCACTTTTGAAACAGGAACAACCCCAATAAATTTGGTGAACGGATTGGGTGTAAATTATGCTGTTTCCTGCGATTTATTTGTAACTCGATTTAATATTGACGGCTCAGAATTATTGGCTTCGACCTTTGTGGGTGGAAGTGAAAATGATGGAATAAACAATGTAGATTCCTTAAAATACAATTATGCTGATGAAGTAAGGGGTGAAATTGAAATCGACTCAGAGGATAATGTTTACATAGCAACTTGCACAAAAAGCAATGATTTCCCTATGGTTGGCAGTCCTTTTCAACCTGTAAAAAGTCAAGGGCAAGATGGTGTTATCATAAAACTCAATGCAGATTTATCTCAAATTTTATGGAGCTCCTTTTATGGAGGTAATTCAGATGATGCTTTGTACAGTTTAGCTATTACAAAAAACAACGATGTTTATGTTACAGGAGGCACCAATTCGAATGATTTGCCAGCTTTTTCAAATTTTATTTTTTCAAATTTTGTTGGCGGCAGGTCAGATGGTTTTGTGGGTAGAATTAAATTCTCGGGAGATACATTACAAGAGTCAAGTTATTGTGGGACAGACAAATACGACCAAATATATTTTGTAGAAACCGATAAGGATGAAAATGTTTATTTACTCGGGCAAACTGAATCTCAAGGGCTTGCATTTGTTGTAAACCTAGACCCAGATTCAATTGATTACCTAAATTACGATGCAGGGCAATTCATCATTAAATTTAATAGTGAAATTGATTCAATTTGGTGGTCAACAAGGTTTGGAAAAGATGATAAATCGCAACCAAAAGCAAATCCAAATATTTCGCCAACTGCCTTTTTGGTAGATTTATGCAACTCCATTTATTTATCGGGTTGGGGAGGAAACACCAATACCATACTAACCAGCAATAATTCTGCTACTGTGGATAGTATGTACATTACAGCAGGAACAGCTCAACAAACAACTACTGATGGCAGTGATTTTTATTTGTTTGTACTTTCTGATGACGCCCAACAAGTTAATTATGCTAGTTATTTTGGTGGCAATCAATCTTCGGAGCATGTTGATGGGGGCACAAGCAGGTTTGATAGAAAAGGTAAAATTTACCAAGCTGTTTGTGCAGGTTGTGGTGGTAATTCTGATTTTCCCATTTTCCCGGCTAATGCCCTTTCACCAAATAACAATGCCAGTTGCAATTTGGGTGTTTTTAAAATGGATTTTTTATTGCCTTTGGTAGTTGCTGATTTTACGATTGACGAAAAAGGATGTGTCCCCTTCACTCCTACTTTTACAAACACAAGTTTAACCCAAAGTTCAACAACATTTTATTGGGATTTTGGAGACAATACAACCTCAACAGATACAATACCAAACAAGGTTTTTGCAACGCCTGGAGTCTACAAAATTAAGCTCGCATTAAACGATACTAACTCATGTAACCTTTCAGATACAATAACAAGAATTATTTACATTCAGGAAGATACAACACAAAATTTGGCAACAAAACAACTTTGCTTAGGCGATTCAGTTAACTCTGGAATTATTGGAAACTCCAACTATTCTTATTTGTGGCTTAACTCAAAAATGGTTTTAGATTCAGCTTCTGCTTTTACCCAATTATTTACAGATAGTAACTTAATGTTTACCCTTTTACAAAATAATGGTGTTTGCTTAGATTCAATTTTCCTACCTATTGAAGTAGATTCAGTGCAAGTAAGTATTTCTCCCGATACCACTTTATGTAATACAAGTGAAATTAATTTAACCGGCTCAAGCACTAGCCAAGTCCAATTTTACATTTGGTCAACCACAAAAAACTTAGACGATACACTTAATTTTATTTTAGACCCAAACTTTTTGGTAACGCCTCCAAACCCAATCAACAAATACTATTTGCATGTGGTAAATAACAACAATTGTATTGGCTTTGATAGCACTCAAGTTAATATTTCAGGTTTAGCGCTTCAAACTCAAAACGATACTTCCATTTGTTTTGGAGACAGTATTTGGTTAAAAGCATTTTCAGTTAATGCATCCGATTCTTTAAGTTTTTTGTGGTCTCCTTCTAATGCCATTTTAACTGCCAATGATAGTAGTTCAATTTTTGTGAGTCCAAATCAAACCACAACCTATAATGTAAATTCTCTAAATCAGGCCAATTGCCCTGCCAATGAAAGTATTACTGTTACTGTCAGCTCTCTAATTAAAGATTCTGTTTACCTAATTGCTTCTGCTGATACTATTTTTCTAGGGAAAAGTGTTACCCTAAATGCAAAACCTTCTGGATTTTCATTCAATTGGGTTAATCCTCCGAACATTGCATCTGAACCTCAGTTTGAAGATTCTCCAACAGCAACAACTACCTATGAGGTGGAGGTTTCAGATATTAATAACCCCAATTGTACTTTCACTGCCCTAAAAACAATTTATGTAAAAAAAATTTTATGTGATGAACCCGAAATATTTATTCCCTCAGGTTTTACACCCAATGCAGATGGTATAAACGATGACTTTACAGTTTATGGTAAAAATATACTCGATTTTGAATTGAATGTATTTAACAGGTGGGGCGAAAAAATAATTTCACTCAGCAAAGCAAATCCTATTTGGAATGGCCAAATTGAATTTTCAGAAGCACCCGAAGCAGTTTACTATTTTGAAACAACAGTAGAATGTCTCGATAATCAAACTTTCTTTAAAAAAGGTGATGTAACCATTACAAGATGAGAAAGTTACTTACCATAATAGGGTTATTATTTGGTTTGGGATTAAACGCTCAAGACATTCACTTTACGCAATATGAAATTTTAAAAACCTATTTCAATCCTGCAAATACTGGAGATTTTGAAGGAGATTATAGAATATCTGGAATTCACCGAAATCAATGGAGACAGGTAAGTAAACCCTACTCCACTTTTGGCATTGGGCTTGAAAAATCAGGTTTCAAATTTTTAAAAGGTTTGGGATTAGGAATTCACCTTTTAAATGATGTTGCAGGCTCTTCAAACTTCACCACCAACAGGTTGGCTTTAAACTTGGCATATCATATTCCTTTGGCTGATTCTTCGCATCAATTATCAATTGGTTTTTCACCTGAGTTTTTGCAACAATCTGTTAACCTTAATAATTTAACATTTGGGGGGCAATTCATCAACAATAACTTTAATAATGGTAACCCAAGTGGCGAAAATGCTACAAACTTAAGTGGTACAAAACCAAGCTTATCTCTAGGAGTCAACTATAAAATACTATTACGCGAAAACTCCTTTTTAAAATTTGGTGGTGGCTATTTTAATGCAACCAACCCTGAAGTTATTGATGGAAACGCGTCTTCATTTTTAAGCCGGTATATGATAAATATTGGCTATCAATTTCCAATTTCAAGTAATTGGTTGTTGTATCCAAATGCTTTTTATACGCAACAAGGCAGTTACAAAGAAATTTTAGGAGGACTTAATGCTGAATGGATTTTAAGAAATGGAAAATTCAATTACCAAAGTATTCTATTTGGTGTTTTACACAGATGGGAAGATGCATTTGCCGCATCAATTGGCATGTGTTATCAAAATTGGCAAGTAGGTTTTGCGTATGATGTAAATTCATCTTCATTAAACGTTGCAACAAATTATCGTGGTGCATACGAAATTGGTTTGGTTTATATTTTTAGTGTTTTTAACGAAAATCATAGAAAATTTAAAAATTGCCCAACATATATTTAATGAAATTGAGGTTTGCCATATCAGTTTTATTAATTGCATTTTGGGCAACCTGCTCAGGTCAAAAACCTAAACATTATTTAGAGTTAGCCAATCAATCAATACAAATTGAAGATTATTCTGGAGCTTCTTTTTATTACTTAAAAGCCTACGATTTAGATTCTACCAACCTTGAAATTTATTTGAATTATGCTTTTGCTACTTTAAAAGATAACAATTACAAAAAAGCTGAATTTGCTTTTGAGTATTTCTATTACCATCATTTAAGAGAAGGCAACGATGAGGCTTTATTTTACTTAGCAATTTCCCAGCAATATAACAGAAGGTATTTACAGGCTAAAAAAAACATCCAAGATTTCCTAAAATTTGCGCCAATTGATGACCCACTAATTCCAAAAGCAAAACAGACCTTAAAATCATGTGAGTTTGCTTTAGAAAATGAAGAAAACGAAAAATATTTTGAAGTAACCCATTTTGAAAAAAACATTAATACCATTCACTCCGAAGTTTCACCTGTTTTAAATCAAGACAGTTTACTTTCTTTCTCTGCATTAATTTACAAAGACTTCAATTACAGCAATCAACTTCCTGAAGAATCTGAACCTGAAGGAATTAAACTATTTATTGCTGATTTAAAAAAGGAAAATAAATCTACTTTAATTGATTCCATTTTTCAATTAAACTACATGCATGTGGCAAATTTTTCTTTGATGTGGGAAAATAAGCGACTTATTACCTTGTGCGATAAAGAAAACTCTTGTGCCATTTATAAGGCAACATTAGATTCTAATAAAATTGTTTCAGTTGAACTTCTTCCTAAAGCAATAAACGCTAACAACTCAATAAATACGCAACCCAATTTTGCGTTTATCGAATCTGATACTTTTTTATTGTTTGCATCAAATAGAAATGGTGGCGCAGGAGGCTTTGATATTTGGGCATCTAAATTTTCGAATAATCAATTTGAAGAATCTAAAAATCTTGGGCAAAGAATAAACTCACCTGGAAATGAATTAACTCCATATTATAACAAAGATAGCAGTAGCATATTTTTTAGCTCCAATTGGCATGAAGGTTACGGTGGATTTGATGTTTTTAAGGCATCTGGAAGTTTAGAAAACCACACATTTCCTCAAAACTTAGGCAATGCAATTAATTCGTCCGCCAATGATTTATACTTCAATTACACCCCAATAAAATCTTATGGAACTTTTGTTTCAAACCGAAGTGAAAGCTATAGCACAAGAGGCGAAACCTGTTGTAATGATATTTATTTCTTCAATCATTATAAAGAACCTCAAAAAGAACCTAAACTTGATACTTTAATTGAGGACTCAATAATTGAAATTGCTTTAGTTAATAATCCACTAAAATCTAACAATACAAACAACCTAACCCTTCCTAAAACAAAGTTTGATTTTTCAAAAATAGCCACAGTATATTTTCCAAATGACATTCCTAAATATGGCGTAAATAGCCAATCTTCAAACTTGAGTTATGATGAAATATTAAAAATATATTACGCGCAAAAGCAAGAGTATTTAGCCAAAGTAGGCGATTCTTCCTTTTTTGAAATCACCTTAAAAGAGTCCGATCAAAACCTAAAAGACCTAAAAAACATTATTGAAGATTTTAAATCAAATTCAGACACTTTAAAAATTACATTTCAAGGATTCTCAAGTCCATTAGCATCAAAAGGTTACAATCAAAATTTAGCTTCTCGCAGAATTGATGCTATTTTAAAGTACCTAAATTTAAATGCTGCTTTCCCAACAATAAAAGTTGAAAGCGCTTCTTTGGGAGAAAGAGAAAATATGCAAGCATTTTTATCTGATATTAAAAACGAAAAAGCTATTTACAGTAAAGAAGCTATGGATGAAAGGAAAGTAAATATAAAATTTGAAGTGTTGAATTTTAAAAAGTAACATCAAATTAATATTGATGGGTGCTTTTTACCTTCAAAAACCTTTTCTTTGAAGTAATGAACTTTTACAGTTACCTTTTAATAATCTTAGGAATAATAGCCGTTTTATTAGTCCTAATGATGTACATCTTATACCTGAAACAAGAAAGGTTAATTTTTTACCCTGAAA
>Ga0222664_1000867_pt1 | contig 13630 bp, 11 predicted proteins | sample AntAcemetagen604_FD_181147 | JGI IMG/M metagenome (GOLD analysis project Ga0222664, IMG submission 181147) | Saline water microbial communities from Ace Lake, Antarctica - #604 | ecosystem: Environmental > Aquatic > Non-marine Saline and Alkaline > Saline | place: Antarctica: Ace Lake...
ATAAACACCATGATAACACTATATCCACATCAACAGCGACTAGTAGACCAAAACCCTAGTAAACACCTCTTAGCGTTCGGTACAGGGACAGGTAAGACTATTCTAGCACTAGCACTAGCTGATAAAAATAGTGTAAATGCGGTTATAATTGTTCCAAAGGCTTTAAAAGAAAATTGGAGACGTAACGTTGATAGTTTATACCCAAATTTATCACATATAGTAGTGTCTAAGGAGGAATTTAGGCGTGACTGGAATGATATTCCAAAATATAATGCGATCATAATAGATGAAATGCACTTTTTTGGTAACCTAAAGAGCCAGATGTCTAAGTCATTGCAGAAATATATTAAAAAACATGATCCAAAATATATATGGGGATTAAGTGCTACACCTTTTTGTTCGTCACCCATGAATGTTTTTGCTCTTGCTAAACATCTCGGTCATGACTGGAATTACTGGACTTTCTTTAATAGGTTTTTCCAACGCGTACAAATGGGTGCACGAGCTGTACCTGTTTTACGTACTGGAATTGAGAATGATGTTGCTGAACTAATCCATGAGATAGGAACAACTTGTAAATTAGAAGATTGTGTAGAAGTTCCTGAACAGATATTCGAAACAGTATATTTTGAACTAACAAAAAAACAGACGAAAGCTATAAAGGATATAGTAGAACCACAACACATTGTTAGATGGACACGAACTCATACTATTGAGAATGGAGTAAGGATAGGGGATGAATATGAAGATGATGAGTATTATGATAGCCTTAAAAACGACTATATAGTATCATTTTCAGAAGAAAACACTAAATTTGCTGTAATTTGTAGATATAACTTACAGATAGAATTACTAAAATCTACCCTTGAGTCCAAAGGAAAGACGGTTTATATTATAAATGGCTCTGTAAAAAACCGTGACGAAGTTGTCCAGCAAATAGAAAATACACCTGAATGTATTGCAATAATACAAGCTTCTTGTGCTGTTGGTTTTGAAATACCCTCTGTCCCTATTATGATCTTTGCTTCACTTTCATTTTCTTTTGTGGATCACCAACAGTCTATAGGTAGAATTTTACGTATTAATAAATTAAAGAAGAATGTATACCAATACCTTGTTATAAAAGATGGTGTTGATGAAGCTGTTTATGAATGTATAATGAGAAAACAATCATTTGATATTGCGATATATAGTAAATAATGTTACCATTACCTATATATGAATGAATGTAAAGTTGAAGATTGTACAAAAGAAGGAAGTTTAAAAGGACATTGCCGTACTCATTATATGCAAATATATAGGAATGGTAAGGTTTCAACATATAAATATCACCACGGTATGGGTGATACAAGATTTTATAATACTTGGCGCGGGATGAAGGAACGGTCAACAAAAAAAGACCACGCACTCCATAAGTATTATTGGGATAAAGGTGTAAGACTTTATAAGGAATGGTATATATTTAATAATTTTAAAAAAGACATGTATAAATCTTTTTTAAAGCATGTAGAGAAACATGGAGAGAAAAACACCACGATAGAAAGAATAGATAATAGCGGTGGATATAATCCTGATAATTGTAAATGGGCTACAAACCAAGAGCAATGGAAAAATAAAGATAACTCTAGGTTGGTAACATTTAATAATAGAACAGAAACTCTTTCACAGTGGGCACGGGAGTTAGGGATTGGACCTAGAACACTACATTATAGATTATTAAATTGGGATTTTGAGAAAGCAATGACTCTACAAGCACTAGACAATATCACTAGACATTTATTTGATTATAAGTAGTTATGCAAAAAAGAGAAGCCCAATTTACTACAAAGTTTCAAAAATGGTTAAAATACGAATGGGATAAAGAACCCAGTGCATATTTTGAGTTAAAGGTTTCACGTGGAACATCTCTACCGTTCTCTGACGTTAAAGATCACCAAGTATCAAACTTATTATTAAAGAAAGTAATACATAAATTCAGTGACGCATTAAGGTGGGGTACTTTATTCGATGTAATTCTCTGCACAGGCAAAGGCTACGTAGTAATCCAATACTACCGACTACGTAATAAAGAGTTTTTCATAATCCCTATAAAGGTTTGGCTAAAAGAAAAAGCCACCTCCGATAGAAAGTCGCTTACAGAAGACAGAGCGCGTGAGCTATCTGGTTCTTATTTCCTTAAATAATAGCACATGTGCTATATCATAAACCTAAATCCTTACTTTGCTGCAACTTCTCTGGCTCTACTCCGTAGTTATCAAAGTTAAAGCTTGCTATATCATCCGCGTCTTGGTCCGTTACATATGCGTTATACCCTTGACTGTCGGGAGAATCTTCAAACCCCTCACCTTCCTCTAGGATAGAATCATCAGGAGTAATATTTTCATATTTACACATAACCTTTTTATACTCTGGGCGTAACGTCCACATATCACTAGCACCCCCGGTATTCTCTCGGTTAATCATCTTCAATGCGTTTAGTTGGTTACACCATGCTCGAATAGTAGCTGTAGGGTAATTAAGAGAGTAAGCAATAGCCTGTGTTGAAGCTGTACGATACTCTGCAAGGACTCGTAATACGAGTCTTCTTTCTACAGGGATACTATCAAGCGCGATCTTATAAATAATACGAGCGTTTAATCCTTTTAATTCTTTTTCCTTTGAGATAATCATTAACGCCTGTGCTATAACAACCAACATCATGGCCATACGTGGTGGCATTTCTCTATCCCCTACGAATTCAACCATAGTGGGATCTTTCTTACTCATGGTAACTGGTGATCGAGCCATTGTTGCGAAGTCCGCAACAGCAATCATTGAGTCCTCAACTTCATCAGATATAACTAGATCACTCATATCAACAGACTCAAGTATTTCATTTACAAACTGTGCAACAATCTCTGCAAGGAAATCTGTTCTAGCGCGTAGTCCTTTCTGAATTTTTAACGCGCGCTTTGTAAGTGGTTGTGCATCTGCTATCTCAAAAACATAATTTAAAAATCGCTCTCCCTGTTCTGAATACTGTCTCATCTTACGCTGTGAAGCAACAGTACCTCCAGCAATAATCCCTAGCTTTCCTCTCCATAGTACCTCCACGTTATTCCCGGTATGCTTAGTGAACTCTCCATCATAGATCATACGCATTTGTCCCATAATCTCGGCTTGCGCTACATCATTCATGGTAGTAAGGGTAGTGAAATCTTTAAACAAAAGGATACCGTTGTTAGCTTTCCATAACAATGAAACCTCTTCATCACGATCTAGTCCTGACGCAAATGTGTTGGTAGTAAGGGTGTCGATAGGTACGATCCAAGGCCCACACTTATCAATGATATTTAGTATTGCACCTTTTCCACAACTTGAACCGGCTAAAAGCAAAAGCCAAATAGGCTTATCAGATAGTCCCATTCTATTACCAATAACCGTAGCAATAATCATTCGAATAATTCCTTTATCAACAAGGAGGTATGTTTTATTTATTTCTTTCTCTATGTAGGCAAGGTCAAATGGTTCTATTCGTGGGTCCTTGTCCATAATTGTTTTTACTGGTTCCATTATTTTGAAAGATGTTTAACGGCGCTAATAAAGTCTGTGTTGTTTTTCTTCATGAAGATGTCTATCGAATCAAAGTCTCCACACCCGGCAAAACAATGAGCTTTGTTTCTCTTCTTGTCCCAACTAAGTGAAGGGCTGTTCTCTTCGTGCCATAAACATTTGATCTTTCCCGCTCGGTTAAATTCTAGTATCTGCTCTATCGGAAATGCTTTTGCTTTTGGAATATTTAGTGGTTCTTTTCCTTTTAGTTTCGTTGAAAACTTAATATAGTTTTTTACTTTCTTCTTCTTATCTATGTATCCATTTAGTTCGTCCTTCCCCCAGATGACTGTCTTGCCATGTCGGATGTTATCTTTTGTTTCGTCTATGTCTTTCTGGATATCTTTTAGCATTTCTTCGTATTCTTTTTTCTTAAGCCCGTAAGGTATATTGAATCTATTTTTCCATAGAGCCTCCCGCTCTTCCCGCTCTTTCACTTTCTCTAAGTGCATAAGGTTACGGTAGTTACTGACTACAATAGAGGCTATCTCGTTAGGATCTGTGATCCCTAGTCGCTCTATTCCCTCTTGTAATGTCTTGTGTGTATACATGATAGTTTTCCCCAATGTTATGCAACATCCGTTGCGTTATACTATTATATATGATAATATTAATAAATACAAATAATAGATGTTAATAACTATGTCAGGTAAACCATATAAAACAAAAGATGAAAATATCAAAGATCTATTTTACTCAATAAAAGGTAGGGTTGGTAGGATTGGGCTATATAAGAATAGGAAATTATTGATAGATTGGGCAGATTTTTATGAATTCTTAATAACTGATAAAGAGTATAACAGAATATATCGAGATTGGTCAGAGAGTAATTTTGATAGTTATATGTCACCATCAATCGATAGGATTGACAACCTTGGAGATTATATACTGGACAATATTCAAGTACTTACAAAAGTCCAGAACATTCGAAAAGGTCAAGGAGATAGTTTTTATAAAGAAAATATTGTGTCTAAGTTACACCTAGTTGATAAGAGGAATGAATTAATAATGTTACTAAAATCACAAGGATGTAGTAATAGTGTAATTTCTAATATCTTTAATATCCATAGATCTACTGTAAAAAGAATTAATGATAAATATATTAAACTTAACCAGGATGAGAGATATAAAAAATTAGCAAGAGACCTAAAAGATTAATTGTAAATTGATGGGGGAAGTTTCAGGGGGGTCCCAGAGGCAGTCGACATTCCCCACCAGTTTACAACTAGTCATTGTTCTGGATGTTATTTGTCGGAATAGCAACATTAAGAGCGTAACCTGTTTAGGTTACAATTATTAACTCAATTATAAAAAATATATGGCAAAAGACAATTTTTTCCCAGATGATTACGAAGCACCGGTGGACGTTAGCAGTTTTATGAAGTTCATAGATGGTGACAACACCTTCCGAGTACTATCATCAGCTATCGTAGGATACGAATATTGGAACAACGAAAGCAAACCTGTTCGATCACAAACTAAACCAGAAGAAACACCAGCAGATATCAGTTTAAACAAAGAAGGAAAGCCAACAGCAGTGAAGCACTTCTGGGCATTCCTAGTGTACAACTATGATGTAAACGCTGTACAAAGCCTAGAGATTACTCAATCTACAGTAATGAAAGGTATGCGATCACTTATTGAAAACCCTAAATGGGGAGATCCTAAAGGATATGACATTACAGTTACACGAACAGGTAAAGATCTACTTACTAAGTACGCAGTGGTACCAAACCCACACGCAGAAGTAACTCCAGAAGTAGTAGAAGCATTAGAGAAGTCAGAAATTGACCTATCAAATATCTTCGATAACTAACTATGAATACAGCACAAGAGATAAAAGATATAATAGCTGAAAAGGTTACGGGAGTATGGCAAGCCGCGCATGATGAAACTGGTCATAAATATATCCACACCCCGACAGGTGTGTTAAAAAAATCGGTTACAACTAAGCTTAGTATTTTGTCTAAACCGCACCTCATCTCTTGGGCTGTCAAAGTATCAGCAGAATGGTTATTAAATGAACCAAGTCGTCTAGACCGCATCCAAGAGGAGCGGTCACGTGACGACATAATTAAAGGAATGCAATTTGCGCATACTGATATTCGAGACTCAGCAGGTTCAATCGGTACAGATTCACATAATGGAGCAGAGAAATATATCATTGAATGGATAAAGACAGGTAAGAGGCCAAAAGATATAGTAAGCTTTATGAGAGATGGTTGTGACACTAGATCTATAGCAGCAGCAAGAGCTATAGAAGCTTGGTTTACAAAAAGTGACGCTGTGCCGATTGCATCTGAAATTTTAGTCGGAAATAAATATAGTGCTGGAACTCTTGACTTGCTTTATTTAGATAAGGCTGGAAAGCTATGTTTAGGAGATTTCAAGACTAGTAATGCAATAGATCAAACAAACTACAGTCTTCAAATTGCTGCTTACCGATATATGTTTCAAGAAATGACTGGCCTTAAAGTAAAAGACTGTAAAATACTTCTATTATCAAAAGATATGGATAAATTTACTGTCTATAAGGTTAATTTTCTACCAAAAGCATATAGAGCATTTAAACAAATATGTGGAATTTATGACTTCGTATACGAATGTAAAGGTAAAATTGTAAGAGATGTAAAAAGAATTAAGATATGACCAGAACAGTATTAAGACTACAACTAGAAGGTAAACAATTTGGTAAATTAACAGTCTTAAAAAGACTACATAAAGATAATAAAATAACAATATGACCCAAAAAGAAAAAGATATAATGAAGAACTACGCTGATCTTAAGATAAAGATTAAGGAGCTTGATTTAGTAGCAAAGGAAATGAACGAAGAGGTACTTGGGATTATGAATAAGGAAGAGATGGAAGAAGTAGAAATTGATGGCGTTGGTAAACTATCGATTGGTTCACGCAGAACTTGGAAGTATACTCCAGCGTTAAACACTATGAAGGATCAACTAAAGGATCGCCAACAAGAAGAAGAGCAAACAGGTGTTGCCCTCTACGAAGAAAAGCACTACTTACTATTTAAGGCTAACAAGTATGAGTAAAACAACACACCAACAAAGAAAAGAAATCCCTGTATACACAGGCTTCATGAAGTACTTTCCGAAAGCAATTCGTGCAGTAGCGCACTTGAGCTTTATCGCGAATGAACAGCACAATCCCGGCGAACCTGTACACTGGGACAAATCTAAGTCAACGGATCACCTAGACTGCCAGTTCCGACACACATTAGACCACGCTGAAGGTATTACACTCGACGATGACAACATTAGACACCTGACAAAGAACGCATGGCGCGCTATGGCCGAGCTACAAATGGAACTTGAACGAGATGAAGAGTACCAAGAGTACCTTGATGAGTACCCTACAAAGAAAAACTTCTTTGAACGTCTTAAAGATATACTAGTACTAGCATCTTACTGCACAAACAAAGACCAACTATGCGACGAGGAACGATGTTATTGCGACAGCCCTTTTAACTTAACGACCCCTCGATCGTGGCTAGCTGAAGCTGAAGATGATTAGTCGATATGCCTAACATCTCTTAATAATGTAGGTGAAATAATATCGTTCTTATACGCTGATCTAACAAGGTCAGCGTATTCGTTTGGTGACATACCATCTTTATACGCCTCAAATAATGCAAGTTTCTCTTTATTTGTACGAGTGTCAATAAGTGTTTCAAGTCTAATATCTGTTCCACGAAGACTTCTTAATTCTATCTTTTTCATAATTCGATCGTATCGCTGTTTTTCTTCTTTGTTTGAATACTTGTGACCTATAATATCTATTGCTACCTGATTCATCTCTTTTCTAGTAAGCTTCTCATCTCCACGCTTTCTCATGTCTCCGATATACTCTGATATTACTTCTCGTTCTTTTATAACGTCCCTTGCTGCTTGCTGGATAACTGGTTCTGTGATTTCTTTGGCTTGCTCTTTTATTCCATAGTCTGTAATTCTAATAAATCTGTTTATTAAAGGAGTAACACGTATGGCTTTCTCAACTCCTGACTCACTAGAGGTATCATATGTTGCAAGGTTTACTTGCCCAGATTGATTGACTGTCCAGTAGACCATCTTCTTAAGTGCTGCACCACCACCTGCGTTCCAGGTAGTATTATCAATTATGTTTTTACCACGGAATGTATCGTATGGATTTTGTCCACCAATATATTGACTCCATACCCCAGCAATATTAATAGCTGGTGATACAGAAGGTAGTTGACCTGCTCCAAATGCAAATATCTGTTGTAATCCTTCAGGGTCTCCTTTGTATGCAGTGTTCATCATTTTCCAGAATATAGCTCCTATAAGTCTACCACCTTCATCAGATGGGATTCTAATAGCTATAGCTTTCCCTTCTTCTGTAAACCCTAGAGGAATTACATTGTAGTTTGTTTTGTCATACTCTGATTGCTTGTCATAAAAGTCTTTTAGATCATCTCCGAATACACCTGCTGAAGCAAGGAACATCAATAGTTTAGCTCCTATCTCTTTTTTCACAGTCTTCCTCCACCATCCACCTCGTGTCTTTGGTTGTGTGGCCATTTGTGAATCTGTCTTATATCCCTCTTTAAAGATATTAGAGAACATAAATATAGCATTAGTGGTTTTTGTTTGTGTTCCTTTCTTTCTCCAGTTAGGTGTACCAGTAAAGTTTCTAAGATCATGTGCTAATTTACCGCTACTTATATTAGGGTCTCTCTGAATCCTTACTTTAGCACCAGCAATTTTTGAAACAATTTCCAGTGTGTTAGCAATAAATCGCATACCCTCTAGTAATTGTGTTACAGGCTTTAACATAACCTTAGCTGCACTCATTGGAACCCCACCAGTTTTAGCAGCTGGAGAAATACCATATTTAGCTAGAAGTTCATCTACTTGACCACCTGTTTCCGGATCAAAGTTATAGTCATTCATAGGTGCCTCCATCGCTTTACTTTCGACAAGCGATCTCGTGAAGTCATCAAGCTCCCCTTTAGCATATTTAACTGCTTGAGGTAAGCTTCTAACGTACGCGTTTAGTAAGTCGAATACGTGTACTTCATCTCCAAATGTTCCTGGAGCACTCTTAATATTCTTCCAGTTACGAGAGAAGTCACGAATAGGGTTGAAACCAAGAGCAAAACCAAGGTTGTATGTAGTATACAGTGGTTTGAATACCTTATTACCCATCATCTCTACTATCTTAACAACCTCATTAAGTTCTGATGGCCCCATTTTCTGGTACATCTCAGCAATGTAAGGATCAACGTCATAGCTTTGCATTTTTCCATCCTCTAGTACCTCTAAGCGACCCCAGTCACCACTATCTCGGAACTTCTTTTGTCCAGCGCTATTCATTGAAAATTGGCTTTTCACAATATGTTCTCCTTCTTTTTTCAATGCAGATATCTCTGCGTTCTTTGCATGTTGTAGTGCATTAAGTCGCTGTAGTGATATTGTTTTAAGAACTGTAGTTATAAGCGGGTTTTCAATCTCCTTAATTGTACCGACTTGTGCTTTAACATTAGCTGGAACGAAGTCTTGCATGTAGTCAACAACTCTAAATGAAGCATAGTTATCTTTGTTTGGTTTGATTGATGTTTCGTGTAACTCTGCGTTATAGCTCCCTTCTTTCACAGCATTAAGAGTCTCTGCATAAACTAACTCATGGAATCCTTGCATCTGTTTTTCAAGTAGTTTGTAGTTTTCTGATCCAATGTCTTCTTTAATAGAGTTTAGTAATTCAGTTGCATTCTCAGCATTGAAACCAAATGGGTTTGCAATCTCTGCTCTTCCTGTAGTGATTCTACTTAGTAGTAAGAATTTACCCATGTCGTTCACTGTTACATTTGCGTCAAGTAGTGGTTGAATTAATGTTTGCACTTCTTGGGCGAACAAGAAAGAGTCATTACCAGTCATTGCTAGCTCTTCTAGTGCAAATCGAGGGTTCTCTGCATCACTTAATACTAATCCATTAGCTTCTGCTTTGTTTTGCTTTTTAGTTGAAGCATAGTTTGCATCATCTAATTGAGTTCTAAGTTTTTCGAAGAAACTTCTATCTGATAGTTTTTTCTTAGCGTCAAATTCTTTCTGTAAGTCTGCTGCACGCTGGAAACCTTTCTCAACATCATCCATTCTCGCTCGGATAAGTTCTTCTCTGTTCCCGGCTAGTAGCTCTTGTAGTTCAAAGTATGCTCGCTTAACTTGTGGTTTTGCGTCTAGCCCGTTAAAGAATTCACGGTAGAATGTTGGTGCCATAGCTTCAAGTTTTGCTGGATCATTGAACAACATTGAAACAGCCTCAGCATATAACTCAACAGCACTCTCTCGGTATTTTCTATAGCTTTCTTTCACTGTAGCAGGATTATATGGTGTCCAGTACTGGGTAACTGCTAGAAGTTCTTTTTTAACAACAGAGTTTTTTACAACACCATCTACTGATTCAAATTCTGCCTTCATAAACTTACTCAAAGTTTGTAGTCTACCAAGAAGATTTCCTCGTTTAAGGTTTTTGTCTGGTAGATAATCAGTTAGGTGGCCAACCTCGTGGGCTAGAACTCTTGCAGCTTGAGAAGAGTCGTTCCCTTTTTTATTAAATAGTTCAGCAATAAGCTTGATTCTTCCTTCTTTTTCTGCATAGAATCTTCCTGCTGCGTTACCTGATTTTTTTACGATAGTTGGGAAGTCTCCCATAAGTTCTCGTGATAGACGAACTAACTCAGGCATTTCTATAGCTCTAATTTTTTCTATACCTCCAAAGTCTTTAGATAGTTTTGGTAGTGTATCTGGGTTCTGTATTGCTTGCGCTGTACCTGATGGAGTTTTAGGTTGTGCATTGTTCATCTTTTTAGCCATTGCCTCTAGTTCTGTAACTGTTGGAGCATTCATAACGTATCTTTGAGTACTACCATCCGTTTTTGGATTGAATCCCTTGCTTTTCATTACCGCATCATGAACAGCATCATCAAAAGTTTTAAATTCTTTCGGTGTTTTAGCTGTTTCTTTAGTTGGCTTAGAAATCTCAATAGCATCTTTATTTAATACAAAATAATCACTCTTACCAGAGTTACCAGTATAGACACCATAACCAGTTTTAGTTGGATCACCGTTTGGCTCACCCCATACACCACTATCATTTATATTCAGTATGTCTATTCCTGATTTTTTTGCTTTAGTGATAAGGTCAGTAACAAGTGTGTTGCGATCTATTTGTTTTCCAAGATAAGTTTCCGCTGTTTTCAGGCTTCCTATATTAAGTAATGATGCATCCTTTTTAATCTCAGCCTCAATAGGTGATAGGTCTATTTTATCGTAAGCATTTTTTTCTTCTACCCACTTTTGGGTATCGTAATCAAACACCTTCCGACTGATTGTTCCATTTCCTTCACCAACATAAACAGTAGCAGTCTTCCATCTATTGGTATCAGTTGTAAAATATAGAATATCCTTTCCAATTTTTTCAATCTTTGCACCACCTTCTAATCCACCAACCCCATGTATAGGTGGTAGTGAAGTATCGAAACCTTCTGAAAGAATCTTGTCTATATTTTCCTTTTTAGTAAAGTGTGTAATCTTCAATCGTTCAGGCTTCTTCTTTTTAGTTTCTTTCTTCTCTACTGGTTTAGTTTCTTTCTTCTCTATTGGTTTCTTTTTAACAACCTCTTTAGAACTCTCTAATGTAGGTTGTACAGCTTTTGGCCTCTCCCATGTTGTTATCTCCTTACCTCCTCTTGCTTGTGGCATAATTAATCCAACATTCTTTCCTTGGTGAATAACCACAACTGGTTTAGTGTTTGATTCAGCCATGAATTTAGCTCCTCTATATTTTTTAGCAAAGTAATCAAAATACTTTTGTTGTAGCTGAACACTTATTTTATCTCCTTCTAATACGACAGACTTATATTTACCGTCTTCACTTTCTACTACTTTATATATCTCAATCTCTTCTAAGTTCTCCTTTGCGGGGATAATTTGTTGCATAGAATCTGAAGATGGAGCTTTTTCCCCTGTTATAAGTTCAGCCTTTGGTGGTGCCTTTACATCACTATTAAATTCTGCAATGAATGTGTTTGTTGTATACCTTCCTCCATCATGTGTTCCTTCTATAAACTTATTGTTTTCATATACACGATTAACAGGCACAGCACGTGCTGGTTTGTATGGTACATATGTAGGTTCTGACAATTCCTTCTCAGGTGTCTGTGTAGCTTTTTCAATATACTCTGCATTCTCCCTGATCTGTGTTGTCTCTTTCAAGGCATTAGTCCTTGATACCTCTATAGCATCATCTACTTGTTTAATTACCTTTTTATCTCCAGTTTCTTTTGCAAGTTCCTTTACTGTTTCAATTAAGTGTCCATCTCCTGCTGAATTTTTTAATGCAGGAATATACTCATCAATTTTTGAAACTATCTCTGATTTTGTTTTTGGGAGGATAACACTCTCTGGAACGATATCAATCTTACCTTCAGATAGTTGACTTGGTGTCATTTGTTTTGAAGAGAGTACTGATATTTGTCCTTGAGGTACACTATTTATATTTCCCTTTAGTTTTCCAAGGAATGTTTGTATGTATGATGGTTTTATTTGTACTATCTCACCTGTAATTGTTCCATTAACCCCGCCTTTCATTTTAAAATAAGTAGGTAGTTGTGGGTCGAAGTTCTTTCCAAGATTTACTCCAGGCTCATTTGCAAGCTTATTTATAGTCTGAGGAGATAACGGTGTAGTACTTGTTGGTTCTTCATATAGTCTAAAGCTTTGCGGTTTATTTTTTACTTGTATATCTGTTCCTTTAGGTAGGTCTGTTTTAGTGGTAGTAGTGTGTCGAGGTGCAGCAAGTTCAGAAGCTAGTCCAGCAAGCATTAATACTCCAAAGATATTATTAACAACACCTTCTTCTAATATAACTTTCCCAACATCTTCTCCATTAGCAATTCTTTGAGATGCGACATACTGTAAGTTTGTAACCTCTCCAATTACAGGAAGCTTAAATTTTAATGGTGTCATAGCAAGACTTGCTCCTATACCTACTAATCCAGCAAACACGCCTTTACTTGTATCTCTAATACCTGTTAGTACATCTTCTATTTTTACTTGCTTAAAAAGGTCAGGTTCATCTCTTGCTGTCTTAACAATGTCTCCAATACCAAATGGGGCATTCTCTGCTATTGCAGAAGGTAGTTGCCCTAATGTTGTTTGTGACCTACGACTTCCTTCTTCTGGTCTCCCAAATACCTTGTCTACTCCCTCTAAATACTTTCTCCCTAATTGAGATTTCTTTCTCTTCTCTTTCTGGGGTTCTATTACAGGCTCTGGTTCTTTAGCTTTAGGTCTCTCATAAAAAGCAGGTTCTTTTGCGTACCTTTCTTTATAGTCTCCTAGTGAGCTAGACACTCCATTTCCTCCGTATTTTTTTTTGTAATCGTCAAGTGATGACATATTAGTCTCTATAAGGAAGTTCTCCTTGTAATTTTTTAATATCTGTGTTAGAAAGTGGGAATTCTTCTAAGTCTTCTGCATTAACTGGTAATAGTCCTTGAAATTCATCTAAGAAGTCATCCCTACTTAGTCCAGATTTCTTTAGTCCTTCGATAAATCCTGCTACAGTGAAATATCCTGTCTCTTGGTTTATGAAAGGTATTGATGTATCACCAATCACAACTGTGTTTCCTTCCGCGTCTTTTTCAACAAATAGATTACTTCTCATAAATGTAAGATTGTTCTGTTCTCTTTCACTTTGTGAGGGTGTATCTGCTTTGTCTTGTTTAAGTCCTTTATAAGTAACATCACCAAGAGAGAACTCTTGCCCTAATGGCATCTTTAATCTCATGTCTAGTATATCACTATCTAGAGAAATCCGGTCTTTCTTTGTCTTAATATCATTTGAACTTTTAGCTATACTTCTTGCATTTGCAGTATATCCATCAAAGTAATATTTATCAGTTTCTGTAGTATCTACATTTGCAAATTCTGAGTCACTCATACTAGAGTAAGCCTCAATTTTCTTATCTGTAAACCCTGCGTCAAATTCTTGTTGTGAGC
>Ga0222664_1000870_pt1 | contig 13573 bp, 14 predicted proteins | sample AntAcemetagen604_FD_181147 | JGI IMG/M metagenome (GOLD analysis project Ga0222664, IMG submission 181147) | Saline water microbial communities from Ace Lake, Antarctica - #604 | ecosystem: Environmental > Aquatic > Non-marine Saline and Alkaline > Saline | place: Antarctica: Ace Lake...
AAGACCAGTCATTGTTATTGTAATAAAAGCTCCTGCAAAAAATTGCTTAAAAAAGTACCTGCTATCGTTGGCATCATCAAAAAACCAAATTTGTGAATATTGACTTTCTTTTACCTGTGAAACAATTTCACCAAAACCCCAATTTAACTCTGCCCCTATCATGTAAATGGTAAAAAACACTGCCAAAAGCATAAAAAATGTTTGCAGGGTATCTGTCCAAATTATGGTTTTTATTCCTGCCCTAAAAGTGTAGACCCAAATTAATAAAACAGTAATTATTACAGGAATTGCAAATGGAACATTGAGTCCCAATGGTTCAAAAACCGCCAACTGCAAAACCATTGCAACTAAAAAAAGCCTAAAAGAGGCGCCAATAGTTCGTGAAATTAAAAAGTAAGCCGCGCCTGTTTTGTAACTATTTAGGCCAAATCTCTGGTTTAAATATCCATAAATTGAGGTTAAGTTTATTTTGTAGTATAAAGGTAAAAGCACAAAAGCAATTACTAAATAACCTGCCAAATAGCCCAAAACCATTTGCATGTAACTAAACTGACTCGTAGCCACCCAGCCCGGAACACTTATGAATGTTACCCCTGACAAAGAAGCTCCAATCATTCCGAATGAAACTACGTACCAAGGAGATTTTCTATTACCTACAAAAAAAGCCTCGTTAGAATCATCTTTTCCTGTAATAAAAGAAATTCCTATGAGTACAATGAAGTAAACTCCAATTATGGCAACAATTATCCAAGGAGACATCTGGCTAAAGTATAATTATAAAATATTAAGATTTTTGCTAAATAAAGTTTTTATCAAGAAGGTCTTTAAGTTTTTCAACAATTATAGAATTTATAGTCACTTTTGCCATTCATGAATTTACCATCAAAATATCTTGAAAATGCAGTTGAGGCATTTGCATCCTTGCCAGGAATTGGCAGAAGAACAGCCTTAAGGCTAACCTTGCACCTCCTAAAAAAGGATAAAGGCTATGTTTTAAATTTTGCTGAAGCATTTAAAGAATTAATTCTCGAAGTAAAAAGTTGTAAAAATTGTCATAACCTCTCAGATCAAGAGGTATGTAGTATTTGCCTTTCCCCTAAAAGAGATTCAAGCTTAATTTGTGTGGTTGAAGATATTAGAGATATTTTAGCCATTGAAAGTACACAGCAATACAGAGGTTTATATCACGTTTTGGGAGGTTTGATTTCGCCGATGGATGGAGTTGGGCCAAGTGATTTAACTATTACCCACCTTGAGGCTCGGTTAAAAGAACCTGAAGTTTCAGAAGTAATTTTAGCATTAAGTGCTACTATGGAAGGAGATACAACAAACTTTTACCTTTATCGAAAATTAAATCCTTTAGGTGTTAAAGTTTCAACTATTGCAAGGGGAATTGGAATTGGAGACGAATTGGAATTTACAGATGAAATTACCCTTGGGAAAAGTATTTTAAATCGATTACCATTCGAAAACTCATTAACAAACTAGGTTTTGGATCTTTCAATTGTTGTTGTAAACTATAACGTTTCTTTTTTTCTTGAGCAATGCTTGCACTCAATAGAAAAAGCAAAACAAAACCTCTCTATTGAAGTATTTGTTGTTGATAATAACTCTAAAGATGGCTCATGCGAAATGGTTAGGGAAAAATTCCCATGGGTTTTACTAATTCAAAATCAAGAGAATTTTGGATTTTCAAAAGCCAACAACCAAGCCTTAAAATTAGCAAAAGGCAAATACTCTCTGCTCCTTAATCCTGATACAGTTGTTGCAGAAGATACTTTTATTAAGTGTTTTAGTTTTATGGAAGGTCATCCAAATGCAGGAGCTTTGGGTGTAAAAATGATTGATGGAAAAGGTGTTTTTTTACCCGAATCGAAAAGAAGTTTACCAACCCCAAAAGTAGCATTTTATAAAATTTTTGGTCTAGCCAACTTATTTCCAAAGTCTAAAACGTTTGCTAAATACCATTTAGGTTATCTACCAAACAATCAAAACCATAAAATTGAAATACTATCTGGAGCTTTTATGTTTATGCGAGCCGAAACGCTTAAGAAAACTGGTTTTTTAGATGAAACCTATTTTATGTATGGTGAAGATATTGATTTGAGTTACAAAATACTTAAAGCAAATTACGATAATTATTACTTTTCAGAAACTCAAATTATTCATTATAAGGGAGAAAGCACAAAAAAGGGTTCTTTAAACTATGTATTTGTTTTTTACAAAGCCATGATAATTTTTGCTAAAAAACACTTTTCTGCACAAAATGCTCGATTGTATAGTTTACTAATAAATTTGGCAATTTACTTTAGGGCATTCACAGCGGTTTTAACTCGAATATTTAAAGCTCTTTTTGTTCCTTTTATTGATGCGTGTATTTTAGCCTTTATGTTTTACGAAACTCAAAAGCAATATGGGGTTTATGCCCAAAAAACCTTTCCCGAAGAACTTATTTTATCTGGGGTATTTGTATTTCCTTTTATTTGGATTTTCTCTACTTTTTTATCCGGAGGATATGATAAACCATTTCAAAAAAAGTATTTAAAAAGAGGCTTAACTGTAGCTACTTTTATTGCTATTTTAATTTATGCCTTATTAAATGAAGAATACCGTTTTTCAAGAGTTGTACTCATATTTACAATTGGTTTGGCTTGGTTTTTAATTTATTTAACTCGAGTATTTTATAATTTACTTCCTTTTGAGGAAATTAAAACAAAGGCAAAAACCCCTAAAAGAACAGCAATTGTAGGAAAACCAGAAAACATTAGAGAAATTGAACTTATCCTAAACAAAAGCAATAACTTCAAACAAACCATTTTTAAAATTACTTCCGAAAAGCTTAAACCGCTAGGTGAACACTTTGCAGGCTCAATTAATCAATTAAAACAGGCTGTTGGTATTTTTAATCTGAATGAGGTTGTCTTTTCCTCAGCTTCGCTCAGTAATTCTGAAATTATGGATGAAATGCAAATCCTTCAAGGAAAAGGACTTGAATTCAAAATTGCCTTAAAAAACTCAAACTTTATTATTGGTAGTAATTCAATTAATACAACCGGTGAGTTTTATAGTTTGCTCAACTTTAACAATGTTACCACCCCAACATCAAAAAGAAACAAAAGGCTTTTTGACTTTTTCTCAGCCATGATTTGTTTAACTCTTTTTCCGCTAATTTTTATATTCCAATCAAATAAAAAAGTTGCTTTAGAAAATATTTTTAAGGTTTTAATTGGCAAATTAACATGGGTAGGTTTTGGAAAAACAAATGCCAAACAAACTTATTTACCAAAAATAAAACAAGGTGTTTTTTATCCTCACCAAATTACAAATACTCCAGTTCTTAATGAACAAGAAATAATTGATCAAAATATTTTATACGCTCAAAAATTTTCCATTCAAACCGATTGGAAAATTTTAATCAATAACCTTTCAAACCTTGGCTAAATGAAAAAATTTAAGTTATTATTATTTTTTATTCTTTGCTATAATCTAATTATTGCCCAAATTCCTAATGGCTATTATAATTCAGCTCAAGGGCTTTCAGGAACTCCATTAAAAGCAGCATTAAATAGTATTATTGATAATCACACAGCTTATCCTTACTCCTCCTCGTCAACAGATGTTTGGGATATTTTACAACAAACAGATGAAGACCCCAATAATTCTTTAAATGTAATTTTACTTTATTCAGGAAGGTCTGAGCCAAAGGCGAACAGAGTTGGAAGTTCAGGAGCTACATCAACTGCTTGGAATAGAGAACATGTTTGGGCCAAAAGCCATGGTGGTTTTGGAACTTCAACTGGAGCAGGAACAGATGCTCATCACCTAAGGCCAAGTGATGAATCGGTAAACTCTAACCGTGGAAATTTAGATTTTGATAATGGAGGAACTCCGCATCCAGAGGCCACAGGCTGTAAATACGATAGTGATTCTTGGGAACCAAGAGACGAAGTAAAAGGAGATGTGGCTAGAATGATTTTTTATATGGCAACTCGTTATGAAGGAGCTGGCTCAGACCCAGATCTTGAAGTTAACGATTTGGTAAATAATTTAACCAATCCATATCATGGTAAGCTAACCACTTTAGTGCAGTGGCATTATCAAGATACTGTGGATAATTTCGAGAGGAATAGAAACAATATTATTTACAGTTTTCAAGGTAATAGAAATCCTTACATAGATCATCCTGAATATGTTACATACATTTTTGATTCAACATTTACTGGTTTAAATATCATAAAGCCAGAACCAACAAACCATGTTACGAACTTTGAAAGGTTATACAATGTAAAATTAAATTGGCAAGATCAAAATACAGGAGTTTTACCAACAAATTTCCTTATTGTAAGAAGTCATTTGGGTTTTAATCAAATTACAAACCCTGTGGATGGAATAAATTATCCTGATGCATCAAATTATTTAAATGTTGGTTTTGGAATTGAAAATGTAATTTTTCCTAATTGTAACAAAAACACAATGTATTATTTTAAAATTTTCCCCTACACTAATTTAAATGGGACAATTAACTATAAAACAGGTAATTCTGTTCCTCAAATAAGTTTTACTACACCAAATCAGTAAATAGCATTGTAATTATTTAAAATTTCTTGTATTTTTCGGCTTTATAAAAATAAAATATGTTAAAAAAAATATATTCTCTAGCTTTGGTTTCATTAATTACGTTTTCTTGTTCTTCGCCAAGTGATACAAAAACAGAAACACCAGTAATGCCAGCAGAAGAATCTGGCACTGCAACTGAAATGAATAATAAATTAATAGAACAAGAAGAAAATTTTGACTTTGTGCTCCCCTCTCCTCTTCAAATAGCTGCAATATTTCAGCGAGCAGGTCTTAATTATGTACCCGAAATTACAAACCCAATAAGCAATAACTCTAATTATAACAGTGATTTTAAAATGTCATTGGCTTTTGGCGTTTACTCAGCCGACCTTTCATATAACGTATTAAACAATCAACCTCAAAGTTCTTTAGAGTATTTAAATGTTATTAGAGACTTAAGTAACAAATTAGGTTTAAGCGCCATTTTTGAATCAGAGCCACTTTTAGAATCTTTTGAAGCAAACATTAACAACAGAGACTCAATTGTATATATTTTAGGAAAACTTCAAAAAAATCTAGATTTGTACCTTGATGAAAATGAAGTACGATATAAATCTGTAATATACTTTACTGGAGCATGGGTTGAAGGCATGTACATTGGCTCAAACTCTATTGATACAAGAAATAGAAACGCAATAGCAAACAGACTTATTGAGCAGCTTTCCTTGCTTGAAAACTTAATTAAAGGATTACAGAATTACCCTAAAAAAACTGAGGAATTTGATCCAGTTATATCTCAATTAGAAGGTATTAGAGTGCAAATGGAAGCTATATCAAAATCAGGCGTTGAGCAAGAAGATGGCTCGATGAATTTTGACGTAACAGACGATAAATTAGACATTTTAACCAAAAAAGTTTCAGATTTGAGAAGCTTTTTAATTAAACCATAATTAATATGAAAAAAATATTTACAATATTTTTTATTGTTCCATTATTATTTGCTTTTCAAGCAGATATTAAAGATACATGTAATGATAAAGAAGCAAAAAATAAAGCACTAAAATTACTTGGCGATTATTCGTATTCTTCATCAAAAACGTCAAATTTCTTTTTTGTTAATAACGAGCAAGTAAGAGAATTTGAAATAAACCTTTTTGAAGGAGAAGATTATAGATTTATTTTTAACAATGAATTCCTTCCGCAAGAAGTTGAAGTAAGAATATATGATAAGGATAAGGACAGTAAATTCAGGAAAATGCTATTTACATCCAAAAATCAACCTAGCCAAAAAGAATTCATTTTCGAACCATCTTGGAAATACAAGGATATTTACATAGATTATATAGTGCCTCAAGCCGCAACAGAAGATATTATGAAAGGCTGTGCTGTTTTTGTTGTTGGGTATAAACTAAACTTCATTAATTAATACTTATCCTGCTTTCAAATATTATCTTTGCCCGCTTTAAAAGTTGGCCATGATTAACATTTCCTTCCCTGACGGTAACCAAAAGTCATTTGATGATGGAACTTCTGCTTTATTAATAGCAAGAAGCATTTCTAATCAACTAGCAAAAGTTGTTTTAACAGCTACACTTAATGGTGAAACAATAGAGCCAACTGCCCCTATTTATTCAAGTGGTGAAATAAAATTTTTCACTTGGGAAAATAAAGAAGGGAAAAAAGCATTTTGGCATTCATCTGCTCACGTTTTAGCTCAAACTATTTTAGAATTTTATCCAAATACAAAATTGACAATAGGTCCTCCTATTGATAATGGTTTTTATTACGATGTTGATTTAGGTGAAGAAACCATTCATGAGGCAGATTTCGAAAAAATTGAAAAAAAGTTTATCGAATTAGCCAGACAAAAAGCAGAATTTAAAATGAGGTCTCAAACTAAAAAAGAGGCTTTAGATTATTACAAAGCAAAAAACAATGAATACAAAGTAGAGTTAATTGAAAACCTTGAAGATGGAACAATTACTTTTTGTGATCATTCAAACTTTACCGATTTATGTAGAGGTGGCCATATTCCAAATACTGGATTAATAAAAGCCATGAAAATTACCTCAGCTGCAGGTGCATATTGGCGAGGAAATGAAAATAACCCCCAATTAACTAGAATATATGGTGTTTCTTTTCCAAAACAAACACTATTAGAAGAATACCTTCACTTTTTAGAAGAAGCCAAAAAAAGAGACCATAGAAAACTTGGTAAAGAATTAGAGCTATTTACTTTTTCGCAAAGAGTTGGACAAGGTCTACCACTTTGGTTACCTAAAGGCGCATTGCTAAGAGAAAGATTAGAAAACTTTTTAAAGGCCGCACAAAAAAAAGCAGGTTATTTACCAGTAATTAGTCCGCATATCGGAAGCAAAGAACTTTACGTTTGCTCAGGACATTACGAAAAATATGGAGCTGATTCATTTCAACCAATAACTACACCCCATGAAGGTGAAGAGTTTTTGCTAAAACCAATGAATTGTCCACACCATTGCGAAATTTACAAGTCAAGTCCAAAATCATATAAAGACTTACCAGTAAGATATGCAGAGTTTGGCACAGTTTACAGATACGAGCAAAGTGGAGAATTACATGGTTTAACACGAGTTCGTGGTTTTACACAAGATGATGCACACCTTTTTTGTACCAATGAACAAGTAAAAGAGGAATTTAAAAATGTAATAGATTTAGTACTTTATATTTTTAAAACTTTAGATTTTAAAGAGTATACAGCTCAAATATCTTTACGAGATCAAGTTGATCGCACAAAATACATTGGTGACGATGCCAATTGGGAAAAAGCTGAAGCTGCAATTATTGAGGCAGCCGAAGAAAAAGGGTTAAATACTGTTGTTGAATACGGTGAAGCTGCTTTTTATGGTCCTAAATTAGATTTTATGGTAAAAGATGCCTTAGGAAGATCTTGGCAGTTAGGAACCATACAAGTAGATTATAATTTACCTGAAAGATTTGAATTAGAATATACGGGAGCTGATAATCAAAAACATAGACCTGTTATGATTCATCGTGCCCCGTTTGGTTCTATGGAAAGATTTGTTGCTGTTTTATTAGAACATTGCGAAGGAAAATTCCCGCTTTGGTTGGTTCATAATCAGGTTGCAATTTTACCAGTTAGCGATAAATATAATGAAGAGGCACAAAAGCTTTTGAATTTGTTAAATAATTACGATATTCGCGCCTTCGTTGACGAAAGGAGTGAAAAAGTAGGAAGAAAGATTAGAGATACAGAAATTCAGAAGGTTCCATACATGATTATACTTGGTGAAAAAGAAATTGAAAGCCAAAGTATTTCAGTAAGGAGACAAGGAAAAGGAGATTTAGGCTCATTTTCTGTTGAAAATTTCGCAAAACTCATCATCGAAGAAATTAAAATCGAATTAAACTAAAAGAAAGGAGTATAGCCTTATAGCTAAGAATTTTAGACCTAGGAGAGTTGTTCAAAAAAATCCTCATAAAACAAATGAGGAAATTGATGCGAAAGAAGTAAGACTTGTTTCGGACGGTGAACAAAAAGTATGTAGCCCGAGAGAGGCATTGGTAATCGCAAGAGAAGAAGGATTAGACCTTGTGGAAATATCACCCAATGCAAACCCGCCTGTAGTAAAGGTGATGGATTACAAGAAATTTCTTTATGAACAAAAAAGAAAACAAAAAGAGTTAAAAGCTAAAACAAGTAAAGTTGTTTTAAAGGAATTGAGATTCGGTCCGAATACCGATGAACATGACTTTAATTTTAAACTAAATCATGCCAAAAAGTTCTTAGAAGAAGGAGCAAAATTGAAAGCCTATGTATTTTTTAAAGGGCGTTCTATTATGTTTAAAGAACAAGGTGAGGTTTTATTATTAAAACTAGCTACCGAACTTGAAGATTGTGGTATTGTTGAAAACATGCCTAAATTGGAAGGTAAACGGATGATTATGATGATTGCACCCAAAAAAAAGAAATAAAAAAGTAGAACAATGCCAAAAATGAAAACAAACTCTAGTGCTAAAAAAAGGTTTAGAGTAACCGGTACTGGAAAAATTAAAAGGAAACAGGCGTTTAAAAACCATATTCTAACCAAAAAAGCTAAAAAACGTAAAGAGAGATTAGCTAAAGATGCTTTTGTACATAAAGCAGATGAGAAGAATATAAAACGCTTATTAGTAGCTAGTTAATTATAGTTATTAAGGTTTATTAAAATGTTTAACCCGGTTTTGAGCAATTAAAAGAATTGGTAAACCCAATCGCTTAAAACCAAAAAAAAAAATTAAATTATGCCACGTTCAGTAAATTCAGTTGCATCAAAAACGCGCCGTAAAAAGGTGATAAAAATGGCCAAAGGTTACTTTGGTCGAAGAAAAAATGTTTGGACTGTTGCTAAAAATGCAGTAGAAAAAGGTTTATCTTATGCATATACCGACAGAAAAGACAAGAAAAGAAACTTTAGAGCTCTTTGGATTCAAAGAATAAATGCCGGTGTTAGAGAACACGGAATGTCTTATTCAGTATTTATGGGAAAATTAAAAGCAAATAACATTGAATTAAACAGAAAGGTTTTAGCCGATTTGGCTTTAAATAATCCTGAGGCATTCAAAGCTATTGTTAATAAAGTAAAATAATTTCATTTATTTTGGGTGTTAAAGGGTACGAAAATCGTACCCTTTTTTTTTGCTTATGAAAACCTATCTCACTTTTATCTTTATACTTTTCAGCTCATTATTTGGGTTTTGCCAAACTAAAGAATGGCAAACAAACGAAAAAGTAGAATTATCAAATTTATTGCCCATTAAAACAACTAATGGAAAAGCAATAGATAAAAGTTACTTCGATAAGAAAATAAATATTTTAGTTTTTGCAGATTTAAAAAATGTTGAAGGGTTGCTTTTAATAGATGATATAATAAATCTTCAAAAAGAGAATCCAAAAATTCAATTTACCCTTTTCGACGAAGGTGTTTCTGTTAAAAACAATGCTTATTATATCAAAAATTTCAATCAATTATACAATCCAAATTTTCCGGTAATTTCTGATGATAGCCTAGTATTTAAGGCTTTAAATATAGAGCAATCCCCTAGCGTTTTTGTTTTTAAACCAGATTATAAGTTTATAGGTAAAATGCAGATTGAAGAACTCAATTCGATGTTAAAACCCTTTTTGCAAGACTTTAAAGACAGTACAAAATCTGAATTAATTTCTGATGACTTATTTAAACCTAAAAATAAATTCAAATCCAATAAACCATTTTTTCAAAAAATTTCCTCAGGTTCAGATTCAAACCTAATAATTTCCAATTGGTCTGATACCTCAATTTTTATGGTTAACTATTTAAGTGGCAAAAAATATGAAATTGAAATTCCTGAAGAAGTTTCTAAGCCCTTCGCTTCATATTACTACCAAAATCAAATTTGGTTTTCTGATTTAGCAACGCATAATATCTATATGTCAACTGGCACAAAAACATCTAAAATTCTTGGAAATGGCGAAAGAGAAACTTTTAGAATGCAAGGCAAAGACCCTCGAGCTCCTTTAAACTTTCCAATGGATTTATTAATTGAAAATAATGTGCTTTACACTACCCTAGCAGGTTCTCATCAAATTTGGGAATATTATTTAAATACCGAAAACAAAGGATACTATTTTGCAGGAGATGCTAATTATGCCTCTTTTTTTGTAGATGGTTATAGGTATGAGGCTTCTTTGCGTTATCCATTAGATATTGAAAAAGTTGGAAATGCCTTTTTCTTTATAGATGCAGGTTTAAATTTAATTCGGCAAGTTGAAGGTGGTTATTTAAGTACACCTAGTTTCAATGTTGACCTACCTATTGAAAACCCCGTTGCAATAACAGCATCAGATTTATTTCTTTTTGTTTTGGATGGCGCTAGCAAAAAGCTTTATATGGTTGATTTATACCATAAAAAAGTTGAATTATTTATGGATTTTGAATTACAAAAAGGAGTTAAAAACTATCAATTCCCTAAAGATATTGCAATAAAGAAAAATTCACTTTTTATTCTATTTGATAGAAAAAATGAGTTGGGAAAAATTGATTTAACAACAGGAGATTTTTCTTGGATAAAATATTAACAGATTACTCTAATCTGGTTACTCCTTTTGCTGCCATTGTAAAATCTGGTTTTATCTCTAATGCTTTTTTATAATCTTCTAAAGCTTTTTTATTTTGATTCATTAATTCAAAAGCATATCCTCTATTGTAATAAGCTTCAAAGTATTTAGGGTCTTTCTCAATTGCTATTGAAAACAATTGTGTTGCAGAATCATAATCCTCAGAATATACAAGCCTTAAAAATCCCATATTATAATAAGCGATGTAATAATTAGGATCAATCTTTAAAATAGATTTATAAATATTATCGGCTTCGGATAAATTCTGAGATGTTTGCAAATAAAGGGCTTTGTTGTATAAAGCCTCTGTAGATTTTGGCCTTATGGCAATGGCATTGTTATAATAAGCCAAAGCCAATTCATCGTTAACAGATGCGTATATTATTCCAAGCTGCAAATGAGCATCATAATAATCAGGGTTTTGTTCCACACATGTTTGGAAACTGCTTACTGCCTTTGCGGTATCCTGAGCAGCTTTGTAAATCATTCCTTTTAAAAAATAGGCTTCTGCATTATATACATCTTGCTTTAAACAAGTATTAATATATTTAAATGCCTGCTCATAATTCTCTGCATACATATAAAGTTCACCTAATTTTAAATTAGCCATTACATGCGTTGGGTTAATCTTTACTGCTTTTTGTAAAAGTTGTAAAGCCTCCTTGGGCTGTTTATTTCTAAATTTAATGGTTGAAAGTAATACATAATGATCTGCATTAGTTGTGTCAATTTTAATAGACCTTTCTAAATCATTAACAGCAGATTCGTAATCATTCTGGGCAACATGCAATGCAGCCCTTTCCGCATAAAGCTTGTCATCATTTGGGTTGGTTATTATTTTTTGGTTTATTTCATTAAACGGATTTTCTGAAATTGAGTTAACAACGGCAGAAGAATCATTTAAAATAGTTTGTGGTTCGCTTTTAGGCGAACCACAACTAACAAACAATAAAATAAAACTAAATAAAGCTAGAAGGTTTAAAACTCTCATGCAGAAGCAATTCCGTCTTTAATCTTTTTTTCTAACTCATCAGCCAACTCAGGATTATCTTCAATAAGTTGCTTTACAGAATCTCTACCTTGACCAAGCTTGGTTTCGCCGTAACTAAACCAAGAACCACTTTTCTTAACAATTTCCATCTCGACGGCTAAATCTAAAATCTCTCCAGTTTTTGAGATTCCTTTACCATACATAATATCAAACTCAGCTTTTCTAAACGGAGGAGCAATCTTATTTTTTACAACTTTAACTTTAGTTCTATTTCCCAAAACATCTTCTCCAGATTTAATTTGAGTTGACCTTCTAATATCTAAACGAACAGAAGAATAAAATTTAAGGGCGTTACCACCTGTAGTGGTTTCTGGGTTTCCAAACATTACACCAATTTTATCTCTTAATTGATTAATAAAAATACAGCAACATCCAGTTTTATTTATTGAACCAGTTAATTTACGAAGCGCTTGAGACATCAATCTAGCATGCAATCCCATCATAGAATCGCCCATTTCTCCTTCAATCTCTGCTTTTGGAGTTAAAGCTGCAACTGAATCAATTACGATTAAATCTATTGCACCTGACCTAATTAAATTATCTGTTATTTCTAGAGCTTGCTCGCCATTATCTGGCTGAGATATTAATAGATTTACGGTATCTACTCCTAAATTTTCTGCATAAAAACGATCAAAAGCATGTTCTGCATCTATAAAAGCGGCAATACCGCCCATTTTTTGAACTTCTGCAATGGCGTGAATTGCTAAAGTAGTTTTACCGGAAGATTCAGGACCATAAATTTCAACAACCCTACCTTTTGGATAACCACCAACACCTAAAGCCAAATCTAAAGTTAAGGAGCCTGTTGGAATTACTTCTAAGCTTTTATCAACAACATCATCACCAAGGCGCATTACAGAACCTTTTCCATAGCTTTTCTCAAGCTTATCCATTGTAAGTTGAAGTGCTTTCAACTTCTCTTTGCTAATTTCTTTTGCCATAAAATTTTTATTTCAACAAATATAGTAAGCCCTGCCCGTAATGTATTTACGTTGTTAATTAAAGTTCAAAAGCTTGTAGAATTTGCTCTGCGTGAGCCTTAGTTTTTACCTTTTCAAATACTTTTTCAATAATTCCTTTTTCATCAATTACAAAAGTTGACCTAAGAATTCCTTCGTATTCCTTACCCATAAATTTTTTAGTCCCCCATGTACCGTAGGCCTCAATAACCTTTTTATCTATATCGGCTAAAAGTTGAAATGGTAAACTATACTTATCAGTAAATTTTTTATGTTTAGCCTCTCCATCCATGCTAACACCCAAAATTTCAAATCCTTTGTCTTTCAACAATTTGTAATTATCTCTTAAATTACAAGCTTCTGCGGTACAACCAGGCGTATCGTCTTTAGGATAAAAATATAACACCAATTTTTTGCCTTTAAAATCAGCTAAAGAAACATTATTACCATTTTGATCTACACCAGAAATTTCTGGAGCTTTTTCTCCTACATTTTTCATTATAATTTATTTTAATTGCTATTTAAAACATGGTTTTACAGCTATTGTTTTAACTTTATACTTTCAATTTTTCTATGTCATTATCAGAGAATAAAGTTTGCCTTATTTCATCAAACAAAGAAATTAAAAAGAAATTTTCTGATTCAATTTCTGCAACTGAATTTATAGGCAATTTTAAAAACTTTAACTCAATTAAGGATTTTGAAAATAATTTTAATCTAGCTTTTTTAGATTTTGATGTTATTAATGAAAGTACATTAGAAGTTCTAAGAAATTTTAAATCAGACTTTGAACTTACCCAATTTTGTGTAATTTCAAAATCAATTTCACCCCATGAAGGAAAATTCATCATAAAAAATGGAGGTTTCAGTTAT
>Ga0222664_1000873_pt1 | contig 13509 bp, 10 predicted proteins | sample AntAcemetagen604_FD_181147 | JGI IMG/M metagenome (GOLD analysis project Ga0222664, IMG submission 181147) | Saline water microbial communities from Ace Lake, Antarctica - #604 | ecosystem: Environmental > Aquatic > Non-marine Saline and Alkaline > Saline | place: Antarctica: Ace Lake...
TACGGTACTTACCTTTCAGGTTGAAATGTCACCCGGTTGGCTTCATCGATGGGTTGCATCCAAGTGGGTTTGGCTTGGATGTCGTTTTTGGATGCAACTCCGATGGGTAGTTCCCTTGATGGTAAGCATGAATATGCAATATTTTGTTTTTGGAACACCGGGATATGGCGTTCAGGTTCAGGTTATATCACTTTTCACTGTTTCTGCAATGATCATATCAGCATACGGTATGTCAGCACTCAATAAAGAAGTATCATAGAAATTATGTTAACCATACAAAATCTTACAAAACAGTATAAAGCCGGTCAGCCCATCTTCTCTGATGTATCCTTTACATTTGAAAAGGGTAGAGGTGTAAGTATCATAGGCCCCAATGGTTCCGGTAAAACCACATTTCTGCGGATATTATCGGTAAATTCATTTCCGACTGCGGGATCTGTACACTTTAATGATATTGACATTCATAAACATCCTCATCAGTACCTTTCAAATGTCGGTTTGGTACATGATGAAGAGACACTACCGAGACATTTGACAACGGTTGAACTCATTGAGTGGGTCCTAAGAAGTCGAAATTTGTGGGATTCAAATTCTATTTCATCAGTGAATGCAATTTTGGACAAATTGAATCTGGATCAGAGAGATGAGCCAATTGGCACTTACTCAACCGGAATGAAAAAGAAAGTTCAAATTGCAGCCGCATTTATTGTACGTCCGTCTCTTTTTATCATGGATGAGCCGTTGCGGGGTTTAGATACGTCCACACGTTCAACGGTGCTTGATATGATACTGGAGGTAAAGAAAAATGGGGCACTTTTTTTAATGGCTTCTCATTCTATGAAAAGTGTAGATGACATTTTTGATGAAATCATTGAATTTCCATTGTGATATATAAAAAACTCCCCTTATTTTGTTTAATCAATCATTTTTATTCTTAATCAATCTGAAATCGTCTGATTTAATTTAATCTTCTAAAAGTAATGTCTGAAATAAAACTACCCGAAGTAGAGCTCAATATCTATTCAAAAAACACACCGATCGAAGTCACTGTTGTAGAGAATTACGTGGTCACAAAGGAATCCAGCCCCAATATTGTCAGACATGTTACTTTCGATGTTTCCGGAACAGATCTGGTGGATCGTGTCAGAGTCGGGCAATCGGTAGGAATTTTACCGCCTGGAGAGGATTCGGCTACCGGTAAACCACATAAAATGAGACTCTATTCAGTCTCTTCTCCAACTAAAGGTGAAAAAGGGCAAAAACATCTTATATCAACCACTGTGAAACGAACGGTTGAAGAGATTAAAAACAAAATCTATTTGGGTGTAGCCTCTAACTATCTAGCAGATTTAGAACCGGGGGATAAAGTGCAAATGACAGGACCGAGTGGCCGGCGCTTTTTACTACCGGAAAATTCAAATGATTTTAACTATCTCTTTTTTGCAACCGGAACCGGTATTGCACCTTTTAGGGGGATGATTCAGGAGTTGTATGAAGAGGGTTTTACGAATGAGATCGCCTTGATTTTTGGATGTTCATATCGCACGGATCTGCTCTATTCTGATTATTTTGAGAATCTGGATCGTGAACAATCCGGTTTTCACTACATCACCTCAATCTCAAGGGAAGATCGCCGAAAGGATGGATCTAAGTTCTATGTTCAGAGTATGCTGGAGGAGAGGGTAGATACCCTGTCACCAATGTTGGCCAAGAATAATACACTCGTCTACATTTGCGGTATGAAAGGGATGGAGAGTGGTATCTACAAAGAACTTATCAAACAAGGGTATACAGAATATCTGGATGTCCGAAAAGAGCTGCCGGAAAACATTGATAGTATAGAAGATGATGGACTAAGGAAATTTGTAAAACCGGGTTTGAGGGTCTTTGAAGAGGTCTATTAGCGATTTAATCTTTCCGCTCCAGTGTTGGAATTCCTTCCAATGTTACAAAACGATAGGGCATTATTTTACCTCCGAAACGTTCCGTATAAACCTGAGTGAAGACAGCTCCTACAAGGATAATTAAACTGTTATAATACACCCAGATCACAAATACAATGAGTGAACCTGCAGCTCTGTATGCAGCGTCAATACCCGCAGCGGAGAAATAGAATCCTATTAGATATTTTCCAAAAATAAACAGTAGTGTTGTAACAATCCCACCAACAAATACATCGGTCCATCGGGCATGTACATCCGGAAGTATTTTGAAGATCAATGTGAAAGCGAGTGTAGCAAAACCGATGGTACCAACTTGAGTTATACCAATTAAATAATTGAGATTGAGTAACGACCATTGATCTGTAATTGAGTCACTGACTACGGTTAAAACTGACTCTGCAATCAATGAAGAAACAAAAAGTGTGCAAAAAAGCAGAATGATCAAAAAGGAAAGGCCACGATTAAACATGAAATTATAGATGGAGTTTATTTTCACCTGCTGAACATTCCATATTTTATTAAGCGCGATTTTTAACTGACTGATAACGGTAGTAGCACCAAAAATAATGACTAACGTTGCGATGATTGTGGTTAATATACCGGCACCCTCCGCAATTCGATTTTGTGCGAATTCATTGAGTGCAGTAATCATGGATTCATCCATAAATTCCCCGGCAACCATTTGAATCTGTTCAAGTATTGTGCCTTGATTCATAAAAAAACCACTTATAGAAAGAATGAGAATCAAAAGTGGAGCAATCGAGAAAATGGTATAAAAAGCAATTGCAGCACCAAAAGTGAAGATTTCATCCTCCATCGATTTACTGAGTGTTGCGGTAATTAAATGCCAAATATCTTTAAGTATGACTTTCATGTTATAAAAAATGCTTAAGTACCGTATCCAACTCTTCTCTCTTGTTATAATAGTGAGGAGAGATTCGAATAAATCCTTCTCTTGATGACAGGGTGATATTTTGATTCTTTAATTCTGAAACAAGTGCATCACTTTCATTCATTCCATCCACCTTGAAAGTAACTATACCGGCTCTGAAATCGGGGTCGGAGGGGGTTAGCAGATGAATACCGAACCCATCAGATAGATTTTCATAGAGGTAGTTTGTGTGATCATGAATCAATGAATAGACCGTTTCATATCCAATTTCTTCAAAAGTAGATAAAGAAGCATGAAGTCCTTTAATGCCAATCATATTGTAGGTTCCGACCTCCAAATGACTACTGATGGGTGCCCAGTTTTGTTCAAAATTTCGCATATCCCACGGAACTTCAACAGAGAGCCAACCGGTTTTAAAGGGTCTTAAACGTCGTTTCATTTTCTCTGAGATGTAGAGAAAACCGATACCCATTGGCGCCATTAACCATTTATGTGAACCACAAGCAAATGCATCAATTTTACATTTTACGACATCGATATCCACGGCACCTAATCCTTGTATTCCATCGACTACAAATAGGATTTCATGGTTTTTACAAACCTCTCCGATCGCTTCTAAATTGGATTTTAAACCGGTCAGATATTGAACCGCACTGATTGACACTAACTTCGTTTTAGGTGTGATTGCTTTTGCAATATCATCAGGCTGTATAATTCCCTCATCGTCCGGTTCGACATATAAAATCTTCACCCCTTTTTTCCCAAGAATTCGGAATGGCTGTACGTTTGTGGGGAACTCCAACGTATTTAATATAATTTCATCCCCACTTTCCCAATCCAATCCTTCTGTAATAGCAGAAACTGCTTCCGATGTATTCCCTAAAAAAGTGATATTATCGGCCGAATGTGCATGGATTAGATTGGATATTTTAACTCGGGTCTGGCTTATGTTCTGACTCCACTCCTCAAAAAGATCAATGGCTCCCGTGTGTCGATCTGAAAGGAAATTATGGATAGCATCGGTTACATTTTTTGACAGAGGTGAAATTGCAGCATGATTCAGATAGATATGTCCATCCGATTGATGAGGGAAGTTTTCAGCCATTCTATTCTTTAAAATCATTATAATCCCGGTTCCTTTTAATGTTATGCAATATGTGTAATACCTGCACTTACCACAAACTTCATTGCATCAGTTGGGTTTACATCTAATACCTTAACCCGACTCGGATCAACCAAAAAAAGATTGCCTGAGAAATTGTAAGAGTGTGGACAGTATACGGCAATTCTATTACTGATTTTTAATATAGACAGATCATTCTGTGTGATAAAACCTATTCGATCCATGCCATCAAAAAAACTGACAATCACAGGTTTGTTAAATTTTTTCTTTTCCCCCACAAATGCTTCTGTAAAATCCTTGAAGGCTGAATAAATGATCTTTACAAAAGGCGTTCTTGCCATTAACGATTCAAAATAATTAAAAATGGGTCTTGATATCGCCATGGATACTGCAAAACCCAGTAAAACTATTATGAAGAAGGCTGATATGATTCCTATACCCGGAATTTGGAAGGGTAACCAGGAGAAAAGGAGTCTATTCAGAGTATCGTCTGTCCAGTTTATAAGTACGATGACAACATAAAAAGTAGCAAATAGTGGCAGTATAAATAGTAATCCACGGAAGAAGTAATTAAGTATCATTTTCATAATAAGCAGATCCTGATTGGTTTTTAATGAAGTTTAAGAACAAAAGATGGAATGATAATAGGGATCTATCCGCTCAATAGCAGTCGAAACTACACGCAAACTGACGTCTATTTAGGGTTAATCTACTAAAATTGGGTTAATAAAGATGAACAATGAATGTGATTATTGTCATTTTTCACTATTTTAGAAAGCTGTAAATAATGTGATATCTGAATTTAAATCAATCCATGTCAATTAAAACATCAAAACAGATCCGAAACGAGTTTCTGGATTTTTTTCGTGAGAAGGAACATCTGATCGTCGATAGTGCTCCGGTAGTCCCCAAAGAGGATCCCACTCTGTTATTTACCAATGCCGGAATGAACCAATTCAAGGCGATATTTTTAGGTGAAGAGGAAGGGCTTTCTGAGGATGGAAAACATTGGAAAAGAGCTGCAGATACGCAACGATGTATTCGTGTAAGCGGTAAGCATAATGATCTGGAAGAAGTGGGGCATGATACCTATCACCATACACTTTTCGAAATGCTTGGGAATTGGTCATTTGGAGATTATTTCAAGGCAGAAGCCATTGAGTGGGCGTGGGAACTGCTTGTTGAACGATGGGGAATGGATCCGGATCGGCTGTATGCAACGGTTTTTGAAGGAGATGATTCGGATGGATTGCCAGTAGATGAAGAGTCCATAGCACTTTGGAAGGAAAAAACATCGATTTCACCTGATCATATATTAAAGTTTGGTAAAAAAGACAATTTTTGGGAAATGGGTGAAACCGGTCCGTGTGGACCCTGTTCAGAAGTTCATATCGATCTGAGATCGGATGAAGATAGAAAAAAAGAACCGGGAGCCAATCTGGTGAACAAGGATGATCCACGTGTGATGGAGATTTGGAATCTTGTATTCATTCAGTTTAATCGAAAACAGGATGGATCACTGGTCACCTTACCGGCACAACATGTGGATACCGGAATGGGTTTTGAACGAGTTTGTGCTGTTCTTCAAAACAAACGGTCCAATTACGACACCGATCTGTTTAAACTTACGCTTGATGAAATATCCAGGTTGTCCGGAAAAAAATATGGAGATGATGAATCTACAGATATCGCTATGAGAGTGATTGCGGATCATATTCGTGCCGTCAGTTTTTCCATTGCAGATGGAGCTTCACCATCGAATGAGGGTAGGGGATATGTTGTGAGAAGAATATTGCGCCGCGCCGTAAGGTATGGATGGGATCGTCTTGGACTAAAGGAGCCGTTTATGAATAAACTGGTGTCCGTTTTAGCAGGCCAGTTTAAGGATATTTTCCCGGTCCTTGAGGGTCAGCAAGAATATGTAAAAAATGTAATTTTAGCTGAGGAGAAAAGCTTCCTCAATACGCTTGGACAAGGTATTCAACTTTTTAATGAGATGATAAAGGGAAGTGGTAAACTCTCCGGTGAAGATGCATTTAAACTTCATGATACCTATGGATTTCCGATCGATCTTACCGAATTGATGGCGAGAGAGAAAGGGATTAACGTTGATTCTGCCGGGTTTGATAAGCTCATGGCAGATCAGAAAAAAAGAGCAAGAGCTGCCGGTAAATTTGGGACGGCAGCCGGCAGTGAAATCAGTTGGACAACTCTTTTTAAAGAAGAGTTTCAATTTACCGGATATGATGAGTTGATCAGCGAAGCAAAGATTATGGCTTATGCTGTAAATAAAGATCAAAAAATGCTTTTGTTGAATAGAAGTCCGTTTTACGCTGAGTCGGGCGGACAAATATCGGATACCGGTATATTAGAGATCAATGGTGAAACAGTTGATGTACTTGATGTGCAGAAAGGATCCGATGGATTTATTCATTATGTGGATCGACTCCCTTCAACATTTGATGGGTCCTTAACAGCCAAAGTAAACAGTTCTCGTAGAAAAGAGATTGAAAAGCATCATAGTGTAACTCACCTGATGCATGCATCCCTCCGGGAAGTGCTGGGGAATCATGTGGTTCAAAAGGGCTCATTGGTTGCACCTGATCGTTTAAGATTTGATTTCTCTCATTTTGAGGCCTTGAATGAAAATGAACTGGAGAAAATTGAGCAGAGGGTGAATGAAAAAATACAGGAGAATGTGCTCCTGATTGAAAAACGTGATGTACCGATTGAAGAGGCTAAAAAAAGTGATGCCATGATGCTGTTTGGCGAGAAGTATGGGGATCATGTCAGAGTGATTACTTTTGATCCGGAATTCTCAGTTGAACTGTGTGGCGGAACTCATGTAAAAGCAACCGGGGAAATTGGTTATTTTCGTTTTACCAGTGAGTCATCAGCTGCAGCCGGCATTCGCAGGGTTGAAGCCGTAGCCGGACTCGTCGCTGATCGTCACTTGAGACGTGAAAAAAAGCAGTTGGAGCGTATTAAAGCAGTAATTGGTGGTCAAAAAGATCCTGAGGAGGCTCTACAGGAACTATTGGAAAGAAGTAAAGGCCTGGAGAGAGAAGTGCAGGCCCTTAAACAAGTACAGGCTTCCAGTGAATTAGATCAGATTTTGGCGAATGGAAAAGATCTCAATGGAGTTCAGTTGATATCCGGAAAAGTTAAAGGGGCATCCATGGATGATCTAAAACAGATGGGTTATGAGGCCCTTGAAAAGCAGAAAAAAGATAGTGTGATTTTATTGGCTTCTGTTGATGAGGAAGATCAAAAAGTTTATTTGATGGCAGCGATATCAGATAATCTGGTTCAAAAAGGAATGAAAGCAGGATCATTGGTATCCAACCTTGGAAAAATTGTAGGAGGTGGAGGAGGAGGTCAGCCGAATTTGGCCACTGCCGGAGGTCGATTTCCTGAAAAAATTGAAGAAGCAATGGAAGCAGCATCGGATTGGGTTCTCAAAGATCACTAGAATGGAAAGGAGAACCATTCTGTAATCTTCTTAAATTTTGGGTATATTTTTAAAATAGAATGAAAAGGAAGCATTAGTTTAATTGAAGGATATGGCAAATAAAGAAAAGGAAGCTATTTTTACACCCATTGGTTTGAAAAATAGTGATAATGGTAAAATTGATAAATCGGTCAAGTTACCTCCGGCAACAAAAAAGAAGCATAAATCGCTTGGTCTTTCAGAAGAAGATGTCACGGAGATGTACAGATTGATGTATCTTCAGCGTCGATTTGAAGAGAGAGCGATGCAGATGTATCAAAAAGGGAAATTTGGGGGTTTTTTACATCTGTATATTGGTCAGGAAGCCATTTCGACCGGTACCGTTTTTGCCCTGAATGACGATGATGATATTATCACTGCTTACAGAGATCATGGTTGGGGACTCGTAAGAGGGGTTACAGTAAATGAAGGTATGGCTGAGCTTTATGGAAAGGCAACCGGCTGTTCAAAAGGAAAAGGTGGATCCATGCATTTTGCCAAGACTGAGAATCATTTCTGGGGTGGATATGGAATTGTGGGCGGACACATACCGATTGGTGCCGGACTGGCTTTTGCAAATAAATACCAGGATAACGGACGCATTTCAGCCTGTTTCTTTGGAGATGGTGCAGTGGATCAGGGATCACTTCATGAAACGATGAATATCGCACAACTTTGGAAATTACCGGTCATCTTTGTCGTAGAAAATAATGGGTACTCCATGGGTACAGCTGCAAGAAGGCATACAGTAGGAGAAATCCATGAAAGAGCAAAGGGGTATGGAATGAAAAGTGCCCTTTTTAATGGAATGGATGCACTAACTGTCTATGAAAACATGAAAAAAATAGCTGATGAAGTACGTGAAGACAGCATGCCCTATTTCGTAGAAATCAGAACGTATCGATACCGGGGACACTCCATGTCTGACCCCCAAAAATATCGTACTAAAGAGGAACTGCAGGAGTATCAGAAAATTGATGCTTTGGAGAGAATGAAAACGTATCTGATTGATGAGGGTATAATAAAACAGAAAAAATTAGATGAAATTGAAGAAACAGTGGAAAAAGAGGTTCTGGATTCCATCGATTTCGCTGAAGAGTCTCCATTTCCGGAACCGGAAGCACTTTATGAAGATATGTTTTCGGGTACACCGCATTTTCACGATGACAAAAATAATTGATCATCAAACAAATTTAACAACTAAGCAGATAGAATATGGCAGTTTTACAATTTAGAGAAGCACTTATGCAAGCGATCGATGAGGAGATGGATCGTGATGAGAAGGTGTTTATTATGGGTGAGGAAGTGGCTGAATATAATGGCGCTTATAAAGTTACTGAAGGTCTCCTGGATAAATACGGTTTCAGAAGAGTGATTGATACTCCGATTTCAGAGCTGGGTTTTTCCGGTATTGGTGTGGGTGCAGCTATGAATGGACTCAGACCGATTGTCGAATTTATGACGTTCAATTTTGCAGTATTGGCTGCGGATCAGATTATAAATCATGCCTCTAAGGTTCGATATATGCTGGGTGGACAAGCTAGTGTACCGATCGTTTTCAGAGGGCCTAATGCTTCTGCCGGACAGTTAGGAGCTACTCACTCTGTTGCTTATGATTCAATGTATGCTCAGTTTCCCGGTTTATCTGTTATCTATCCATCTGAACCTGATGACGCTAAAGGGTTGTTGAAGTCTGCAATCCGAAGTGATGATCCGGTCCTTTTTATGGAATCTGAGCAGATGTACGGTATGAAAGGTGAAGTTTCAGAAGAAAATGACTACATCATCCCTATTGGTAAAGCAAAAATAAAACGAGAAGGGAGTGACGTAACGGTGGTTGCTTCAGGAAAAATGTATCATATTGCAAAACAGGCAGCGGCTGAACTTGAAAAAGAGGGTGTTGAAGTTGAAATCATTGACCCAAGAACGATCAAACCGTTTGATATTGAAACCGTTGTGAAATCAATTAAAAAAACCAATCGTTGTGTAATCGTGGATGAATCACATCCGTTTGGTGGGATGGCTGCTGAAGTTGGATTTTTGATTCAACGGGATGCTTTTGACTATTTAGATGCACCCGTTCAGAGAGTCACACTGCCGGATGTAAATGCACCTTTTTCGAAACCGCTTTTTGATCTCTGGTTACCGGACGCAAAAAATGTGATCGATGCAGTGAATGCAGTAATGTATAGAAATTGATTGGAATGAGATGGAAGGTGGAAGAAGCGCACCGAGCGTTAGCGAACCAAGCGTAAGCGAAAAGTTAGAAGTTAAAAGTGTGTTCTTTTGCATAAAATGAATCAAAAAACTTTTGTCTTTTGCCCTTTGCCTTCTACCTTTTTATTATCACCAAGTTACCTTTTTAACAAAAAATCATTTACCAACATAACCCTGAGAAGAGAACAATATGGCACAGAAAATTGAGATGCCCAAGCTTAGCGATACCATGGAAGAAGGTGTCATTGCAAAATGGAATGTGAAAGAGGGAGACAGTGTAAGTTCCGGTGATGTTATTGCTGAAGTGGATACTGATAAAGCAACGATGGAAGTAGAGGTTTTTGATGATGGTGTCATTCTTAAAATTTTAGCTAAAGAGGGTGATGCTGTTCCACTTGGTGGTGTAATGGCTATAGTAGGAGAAAAGGGTGAGGATATCAGCGGACTTTTGAATGGTGATGATTCGGGTAATAAAGAGTCGAAAAGTGAAGACAAGAAGGAGAAGGAGAAAGAGAAAACTGATAGTGGTTCTGAAAGTAAGAACAAAGAGAAGGAGAAATCTGATGATGGTTCTGAAAGTGAGGACAAAGAGAAGGATGATGAGTCTGATGACAATTCATTTGATCCTATCCTGGGGGATGTAAACGGTAGCAATGGTAAAAAGAAAACTGCAAAAAGTGAAAAATCGGATTCTACATCGGAGGATGGCAGAATCAAAGTGTCGCCATTAGCCAAAAAAATGGCCGAAGAAAAAGGAATCGATTTAGAGGGTGTGAAGGGTAGCGGTCCGGATGGACGTATTGTCAAAAAAGATATTGAAGGGTACAACCCGGCAGAAAAAACCGCAAAAAGCACACCGGTTGCTGCGTTTGATTCTGAAGAGTCAGAGGATATTAAGATTTCACAGATGCGTAAAGCAATAGCACGCAGATTGTCTGAAAGTAAATTTACCAATCCTCATTTTTACGAGACTATTGATATCAACATGGAGCAGGCTATGAGTGCTCGTTCTAAGTTGAATGAAGTGAGTGATGTGAAAATCAGTTTTAACGATATTATTGTGAAGGCGTGTGCTGTTGCCCTGAGAAGGCATCCGGCAGTCAATTCATCCTGGATGGATGATGTGATAAGAAAACATGGTGATGTGAATGTAGCGGTTGCTGTAGCCATTGATGACGGTTTGATGACACCTGTAATACGTCACACCGACAAGAAAAATCTCAGACAGATTAGTGCTGAAACAAGGGAATTAGCCGGACTAGCTCGTGATCGTAAATTACAGCCCGATCAGATGGAAGAAAGTACATTTACTATCAGTAATTTAGGGATGTTCGGAATTGAAGAGTTTACGGCAATTATCAATCCTCCGAATGCCTGTATATTAGCTGTAGGTGCAATTCGAAATGTACCAATTGTTAAAGATGGTGCAGTAGTTCCCGGGCATATGATGAAAGTGACTCTCTCCAGTGATCACAGAATTGTGGATGGAGCTAAAGCGGCTGAATTCCTAACCACACTCCGTCAGTTGTTAGAGAATCCGTTAAGTATGTTACTTTAAGAAAGGGAATATTTCGAAGTGAAAACTCACTATTAAGGCCGCAAAAACGTTGTACGTGCAGTATCAGCTGATAAACTTCCAAAAATACCGATTCCACCTTCAATATTGTAGATAAGGTTTGGGATCTCACCCGGTGATAGAGTAGAACCACCCAATTGGACTTCCTGAGATCTGACCAGATTTGCTAAATTTTCATCAACAGAATTAATTACAATTTTTGACTCACCATAAAACGCAACACCAATCCAAGGGAATCGAAGGGTGATGGTCTCGTCACTATTAATCTCAAAATTACCTTCATTGATCAACCCGGAAGAGTTGATTGTAACATCGGTTAATTCAATGCTTTCATTGTCATAAGAGGCACGATAAAAGGGTGTCAGATTTTCAACGGTTGGATTTTCAGCGCGGGTACTGAATACAAAAACGTTTTGGAAATCAGATCTTTTTGGAGCGGAAATTGTGAGCTCAATCTGTTCAGAGGATTGATAGATGATTTCATCAGGGAGTTCATTTAATATCCTGAACTCATCAGGAATAGTAGTAAAGGCCTCTATTTCTTCCGGTCGATCGTTAAAGTCGACATTTAGTCTGTACGTCGCATTAGGCACGATCTTGTGTGTAGATTGTGAGATATAGGCTTTACGGGAGTCTGAGTAAACGTAATGAAACAGTTCTTCATCACTTCCATCTTCGGCCATTAGAGTGACCCGTACATTTGCATTTTGAACTCTTAAAACCTCTCTGTCATACTCTTCAGCAACCGGGGAAGTTGTGGTGATATGGATACTTGGGAGTGGGTTATTGGCCACTGCATAGGCTTCAACTACAATATACTCTTCGTAATCTTCCTGATTGTAAATATCACAAGATGATATCATCAAAACCAGAGATAAGGATACAATGGTTAATTTTAAAAATGAGGATGGATAGATTGTGTTCAAAATATTTGATGTCAATTTGTTTCCCATGATGATTGATTTAAAAATTGACGGTATATGAGAGTGATGGAATGATCGGTAACAAATTTACATCCGCTCTTTTTACCGGATTTTCATCAAAATCGTAGTTATAAAACCATACATTTCTTCTGGAGTATACATTAATGATTTGAATCTGCCATTCAGCTTCTCCGATTGTAAAAAATGTTCCAAAACGGCTGAATGAAATATCCATTCGATGATAAGCCGGGAGTCTTGACCCATTCACATTCCCAATTATAAATGCATCCCGAGCTCCACCATCCCATGGAATTCCTTCGAATTGTGTTCTTCCTAGGGGCTGAGTGTAAGCCTGACCTGTTGCATAGCTAAATACTGCATTGACACTCCAAACGGTTGATAACTTATAGCTTGTGACCAGATTGATATCATGTGTACGATCATATTTAGGCGGATAGAACCGGGCTTTTGTAGGGTCGTCAAGTACAGGTGCATTAAAACCCGGAAATTTGCGTTTTGTGATACCATAGGTGTACCCTATAAAGCCGGTAAAATCTCCTTTCTGTTTTTCGAAAAATAGCTCCGTTCCGTAGGCATATCCCTCACCAAATCGGAAAAGTTTATCATAATCCAATCCGGCCGGATCACTAACAAAAGGATCCAATTCAAATAGATCTCGCATGGTTCGGTAGTAGACCTCAACATCAAATCCATAATCAATAAATGGAATTGTTTTAGCGCCTATCACAAATTGATCTCCATAGGAGGGGGGAACCCCTTTGTCAGATGTAAGCCACAAATCAAATCCTGAGAACGCCTCATTGGAAATTAGTGAGAGGTATTGATAATATCTGCCATAAGCTGTTTGAATTCGCAATCGTCCATTGGGTCTGAATTCGGCAGACAATCGGGGTTCGATTTTGGCATAACTGCCTTCTGAAAAAGTGTTCAAACGTATTCCCCCGTTAAAGACCCACTGTTTAGATGGTTTCCATTCGTCTTGAAGATATGCGGACAAATATTGAGATCTGATTCGATTATTGAAGGTGACTTGATTATTAAATTGGTCTCTGAAACGGAGTTGAAGGTTTCCACCCCAAACACCCATTGAAATGGAGTGACGTTCGTTTGGTAAATATTCCAAGTCTCCCTTAAATGAAAAATCAAGAATATCGTTATCACGTTCAAATGGGGTTCCGGCAATTTCAAATGTAGGCTGATTAAAATATCGAGAACCGGTGATCGTAAAAAAACCAAATAACCGATCATTAAAAATTCGCCGCCATTGAGTGGTAACAGTTTGGTTTCCATACTTCAGGTTGATAAGAGCATCATCCTGGAACGG
>Ga0222664_1000883_pt1 | contig 13368 bp, 17 predicted proteins | sample AntAcemetagen604_FD_181147 | JGI IMG/M metagenome (GOLD analysis project Ga0222664, IMG submission 181147) | Saline water microbial communities from Ace Lake, Antarctica - #604 | ecosystem: Environmental > Aquatic > Non-marine Saline and Alkaline > Saline | place: Antarctica: Ace Lake...
ATTTCAAAAAAACTATTCATTAAAGGAAAATATATAATATCTCCTTCATTTGGTCGGCCATCTTTAATTAAAGTATGTACTGAATCGACTTGATCTTGCCATCTTCTTTTAGATAGCATAAATGTTGTATCTTCTCTAATTTCCAGCCCGAATTTATTTATGATTTCTTGTTCGCCAGCAAAGCCTTCGGTTGTTTCCATATAAGCTTCTATCAAATACGAGTCATCAAACTTACTTAACGTATCTTCGCCAAGTATTAAATCTCTATTAACAAGTGTTCTCGGAAGATAATATACATTATGCCCATAAATTTTTAGACCCTCTATTATAAGGTCTTCATGCAGCCTTTTTTCATTATCGTTTCCGATACCGTTACCATTTGAAAAATAATGATTTACTGCCATGCTAAACCTCTATTTCTAAATTCTTTAGCTTCACTTAAATTATAAAAATATTTCTCTTTTTGTTTTGGTAAAACAACACTCCATTGTTTCTTAAAAAAACTTCTAAATCTAATATATAACATATCTTTATTTTTACATCTTGGATTTTTTAATCCAGTATAATTTCTTGTATTAGCGTGTTCTCTTAACTTTTCTAAATGTTCTAAACTTTTCTTTTTACCAGTTAATGCTTTACTAATTCTTTTTTTATGTAAAGTAGATTGCTTTCTACCTTTCATTTTTTTTGAAACTGTTTCTCTAAATTCTTTTGATTTAGGTCTAGGACTATTTAATGTACCTTCTCCTCCAGCAGTTAAATTTAATTCAGGTTTAAGTTTTTCAATCCAATAAATTTCACATTCATTTAATTTATTGACATCATCAACATATTCTATAACACCTGTAATTAATTTTTCTCTATTACCTGACTTGATTATATTTTTGATTATTACGCCACCACCAACATAGTCAACACCTGTACCAACGTGTTGGCCTACGTATAGTTTACCTTTGTATGATGTTCCATAGATAACTGGCTGGTCAAAACGCATATCATTATCCGATCATAAGAGGTTGTGACATTTCAAATGATTTTCTTATTTCATCTTCTATTTTTTGTATTTCTTGTTCAGCTTGTTGATACAATTCTACACCATTTAATGATACACCACCAATCATTGTAACGCCAGCAAATTTTTGTAAATTTGACCCCCATTGTTTTTTAAACAAAGCAGTCACATATCTTTTTAGTATCATATCATTATAGACATCTGTATAAACATCTGGATCTAATTTACGATATGCTTCAATAACAAGAAACTCACCAACCACCAAATCATTCTTCCAATCTTGGTCAATGTATAGTCTGTTATCGTGTTGATTAAATCTTAAAGGTTTTTCTCCTACTAGAATATGATCTAAAAAATCTAAATGCCTCATTACCACATCATAATTAACAACTGATGTTGAAGAAAAGTCATATAGGTCATTTAATCTTAATTGGTATCTTACGTCAAATAGATTTTGACTACCTTTATTAGAGTATGGAAAGATGTTAATTACTGAAATAACACTTTCAGGAACTACTATAAATCCATTACCTTCTTGCCAAGCAGTAGTAACTGAGTTTTTAGTAACTGATTCTGAGGTATTGGCGTTTATTCTATCGTAGTCGTCTTGTGTGTATTGATACTTTAGATATGTTCTACGAATACCATCATAGTGATATTGAGAAAAATATTGAAGCGCTTCATCAATTCTATCTTCCAACTGGTCATCATCAGCGTTGATCTCTATGACCGGTTTTCCAAGTGCTCTTAAAGCGTATTGTTTTAGTTGTTCTCTACTTGATGGTGTTGCCATAATTTCCTTTATTATCTACTATTTATAATATAAAAAGATTAAAATTAGTGGCTTATAAGAATAAATTAATTATTTTATAAATGCGGGTAGGCCTAACATAGGTCTTCCGTCAAATCTATTTTTATCAGCAAATGGTCCGTTTACATGGTTATAATGTAAAAATACTTGGCCACATATATCACCTTCAAAAGGTTCTCGCCAATGCTCTAATTCACATCCACTATATACTAGCATATCTCCTACTTCAAGTAATACCTTTGTACCAATTGGTGCACCGGGTTTAACTAGATTTTGTCTTTCATTGATGACATTATTAGCTCCTGTTCCATCTATAAATATTGGCCAAGGATCCCCGCCCAAGTTTATCGTAGTGGATATCTCACAAGAAGGTCTATCTTTATGTCTATGTAAAGTATCTCCTTTTTTATAAGCTCTTGCATAAGAATATGTTGGAATTAAATCTAGTCCAGTTTCTTGTTTCATTTTTGGTAATACTTTAACTAACAAAGTCTCCATTACAGGGTCCGCATAATGAGAGTAAGTGTTTGGTATTTGTTTGTCTGTCCATGTACCCAACATTCCATTTTCATGAACTATGTTATTTTTATACATAAATTCAACAGCATCTCTTTTAAGTAAGAAGTAGTTAAATATAAAATTAGCTAACTCGTAACTTACTGCACCTTTGATTACTTGATATTTATTAAACATTATACAAACATTCCTTTCTGTAAAAAATTAAATGACACCGATATTCTTATATCATTAGATTCATTAGGGTCAACACAATGCATTAACCATGCAGGGAACATAATTAAACGTCCTGCTTTAGGTTCATAGTGTGTCTCTCTTAATAATCTATCTGGTAATTTACCTTCTTTCATTTTAGGTCTAGACATAGAAGCTACAGATCTTGGATCATCTATTTTTAGATTACCACAATTTTTAGGAGCTTTTATATAATAAACTCCTGACCATAAAGAATTAGGATGTTGATGTGCTCTATTCATTCCACCTGGTGGATTAATGTTAGCCCACATATTACCTAACACAGGCTCTGAATCTAAATGTTCTTGATCGTAAATAGTTTTTTGTGAAGCATATAACATACTAACTAATTTTTGATACTCAGGTAACTCAGCCATATTAGTAGGTGAATGCCAACCTTTAACATTAGTTCTAACCACTCCTTTATCTTGATTAGACCAAGCTATAATATCTCGTTCCAATTCTTGATTAAGAGTTGGGTGTTCTATATCTGCAATATAAACAGGTGTTGGAAAATGTAATTCCCTAAACATTATTTAAAAGGAGGTCCTCCAAACCACATCACTAATGATTGTCTTCTACCCCGTATAACAGGTTTTACTCTGTGTCTTATAAAGGAAGCAAAAAATATTGCATGCCCTTGTTTTAATTTTGCAATTTTACCTTCTGACATTAATTCTAAATCCCCACCTTCAAACTCTGATTCAGGGGAAAGTAATAATGTCATAGATATTTTTCTAACAGGGGGTTCGTGTTGCATGTTCACATCATTATCTACATGCCATTCATAGAAACCACCTTCTGGATATTCTGTATATTGTGCCATTTCATTTATTGTCATTCCATCAAAACCAAAATGATTGCCGTTAGTAGTTTTCATAATTTTTTCAATGTCTTTGTACATGTCAGCCATTTTAGAAAATGGTATCCAACTGATATGTGACGTTCTAGTTTTAGTATCTACATGTCCTCCTTTAGTACCTTTATCATTTCCAACAGATGCATCATTTCTAGGCTCTGCACGTCCAGCTTCAATAATTTTATTACATTGTTCAGGTGTAAACACAGGTGTTGTCGTTTCAACAATATAAGATTTCCATCTCGGCTCTGTTATCATATTAATATCCGTATTCTATCCAACCCGTTATTATATATTTATCATTAGACAAGGGTGGGTTGCCTCTATGAATATGTGTAAACTGTGTTGGCCAAACTAACAATGTATTTTTCTCAGGTTTAAAACGACATTTTTGATATAAAAATTCTGTCTCACCTCCTTCTGTTACATCATTTAAATAAATCATAAAAGCTAATATTCTATTTCTAGCTTTCATCTCTGCATTTTCACAATGCCAAAAATGATAACCTTCACCAACTTTAGTTTTTTGTATTTTAACTTCTAGTATGTTGTGTGTTGCAAGTTTTTTAAGATAAGAATATTTTTGAACGTATAAAGGATATACTTCTTTAAAAAATAAATCTATAAAAGGTTTATTGTTATAGGTCATTGCAACATTAGTATCTCGTATAGTATCTATTGCATTGTCTGATACTAACATCTCATCCTCACGTCTTGGATACACTGCACCTTGTTGTTCGCACTTATTAAAATAATTTAAATAATCTTCTATTAATTTGTTTGGCATAAAATCTTTAAATACACCGATGTGATCATCTCTAACTAAAAATTTCTTATCCATTAGTTAGCTCCTCTGTTTTTAATTGGATCAAACTCTACATCACAATTTGCAGCTAGTGTTCGTCTTGTCTCATCGGTTCCATTAAATGGATAAACACAGTGTCTCATATCATATGGAAACACATAAAAGTCTCTAAGATCCATTGGGGGTTGATAATCTATCTTAGCAAATTGACCATTGGCTGCACCTAATATCTGTAGTCGTCCATTCTGTTGGATATGTTCTGCTGAGTACTCTTTACCATAAGTTGAAGGTAGTTTTAAAATCATTACACTTGATAAGCCTGTATATAACATTCCTCTATGAACGTGGGCTGGATTATACTCATGCTGTTTCATTTCATTAACCCATATAGAATTTAAATGTGTATCATAATCTCGTATAGCATTAAATTTTAAATAATGATTAAACACTTGCATAAAATAATCCGTAACATTTTTAGGTAGAAAGTTATGGTTCTTCATTTTAGTTTGATCTTTACCATGATAAAATAAAGAATGTTCTTTCTCTATCTTACCCACTAGCTGACCATTAGCAGGTGCAAGACTATTATAATTTTGTTCGTAGATTTGATTAATAGATGTAAATATATCTAAAGGTACTTGATATCTTATAATACATTGACCTAAGTATATTGGTTTAAAATTTAATGTGTTCATATCTCTCTCTTATAGCTTTTGGAATTCTTTCAATGTAAGGGTTGTATACTTTTCTAACAGGACCATCAAATAGTTTATGCATATTACTACCCACAATTTTATCATCATAAGATAAACCATTAACTTCTACTTGATTTAAATTATCAAACTTGTGATTAAAATAAGGCTCACCTATAAACTCATATATTTTTCTAAACTCTTGTTCAGAATTTTTAACCATATCATCATACTTTACATAATGACAAATGCCAGGATAATTATATGAATTTTTTATAGCTTCTAAATCTTTAGCAATAGCTCCATCTTTATTCATTAACATTAATAATTTTTCTTCATCTGTATTTAGATTATATCTATTAGGAAATGCATCTGGATTTTCTGTATACCACTGCATATAGCTAGCAAGTACATCCATTAGATCTCTAAGTAATACTATACATTTAAAACCAGGTTTAAAGTGCTTTTGCATTAACTCAAAATTACCTGGTGTCATAACAGGTCCACGGTCAATAATTATTCGTTGAGGCCATTGTTGATAATAGTTAGTAAATACATTATCAAGAACATTATCTAAAGATTGATGATCAGGGAAATTTTCAAATACATCTGTTTTTTTAAGTAGATATAAATCTTTCATTATCTCTAATGTTATAGAGTTAGCAGTAGCTGCTATCTCAGGATTTTGATTCATAATACTTGCAAATAAAGTATTACCAGACCTAGGTAATGCTACTAAGAAAAGTAATTTACGATTTTGGTTTCCCATGCTGAGTTATTTGTTCTTTCTCTTTATAACTATTTTCTAATTCACCTGATTTTTTAATTCTTTGTAAGGATTGTAATTGTCCCATTACATTAAATATTTCATTATCATCAGAGTGTTCATTTAAAGTTTTAGCTTTTTCTGCATACTGCATACCATAAGATTCTAGTTGATGTGCATTAACATCTTTATCATTAAAGGATCCGTCATTAAATTCTTTCTTTAATCCAGACCACATTTTAATTTCTCTCATTCTATGTTTGGCTGTTTTCTCCATAGACGCTTTACCAAATCTTGCTTCGTCTAAATCAATTTCATATTTAGTTAATTTGTATTCATCTTTTTCAGATTCTATTTTACTCTCTAACCATTTAATTTTTGCTTCATTTCTTCGATAGTCAAACGATAATGTCATTAGATTATCTAAGTAACTTGATTGTTCTCTAACACATTGCCAATATTTTGAAGCTTTAGTGGGGTATCTATTATCTTGAAGTACAGAAAATCTAGCTTCAGTCTCTGTTCTGAATACTTGTTTTTTAGTCCAAGTATCTCGCAACTCATTCGTCATTGCTTTAAAATCAGAAACTTCTTCTGTACTTAATAGGTTGTGTAGATTGGGGGTTTCTTTTTCGATAATATCTCTTATATCTTTTTTTATTATATCGTCACTCATTAAGTTCTCCTTATTATATATCTATGATGTTACTATTATTTATAAGACTTTTAAGTGTCAGTTCAAAAAATTATGCGTCTGTAAATGTGCTGGTTAAATCTCCAGCATTCCATTCTTCTGTTGCATTAGTTCTTGGATTTCCACCAAAAGCTAAAGCAGCTGGTTGTGTTCCGGCTCCTGCTAATCCACCTCTTGCGGTATTTAAATCTCTAACGTCTTTTTTCATTTCTATATCCTTTATGTTAGATACATATATAACCTATTTAAAAGACATTGCAAGTTTTAGGAAACGTCAAAACTAACTGTCATTGGTCCTGAGTTCCATTCTTCGGTTATTGCTAAAGATCCAGGATTACCTCCAAATGCTAAAGCTGATGTATTTGATGCTCCAGCACCTCCAAAAAAGTATCTTCCAGTACTCATATCATTAAGTTCTGTCCAGTTGGTTCCATTCCAAGATTCTGTTACTGCTCCGTTTGGTGTTCCAGTTCCTCCAAAAGCTAAAGCTGCTGTATTAGTTCCAGCTCCTCCTAGACCATATCTTGCACTATTTAAATCATTTACTTCAGTCCAGTTAGTTCCATTCCACAATTCTGTGTTTGCTTTTATAGGATTCTGTCCTCCAAAAGCTAAAGCTGCTGTATTAGTAGCACCGCATCCTGCTAAATATGTTCTTGCTGTATTAAAATCATTAACTGCAGTCCAATTTGTTCCGTTCCAAGATTCTGTTCCATCCCCAAAAGCTAAAGCTGCTGTATTAGTTCCAGCTCCTGAAGCACCAGCCCTTCCCGTATTTAAATCATTAACTTCAGTCCAGTTGGTTCCATTCCAATTTTCTGTTATTGCTAAAGATCCAGGATTACCTCCAAAAGCTAAAGCTGCTGTGTTGGTAGTTCCTGCTCCTGCTAAAATATATCTTGCAGTGTTTAAGTCATTAACTTCAGTCCAAGCTGTTCCATTATATTTTTCTGTTAAAGCAACAACTCCAGGATCAGTCATTCCGCCAAAACCTAAAGCTGATGTTTGTGTGCCAGCTCCTCCTAAATGATATCTTCCTGTTCCTAAATCTCCACCAGTAGCCCATGATCCAGCGCTAACTAAAAATCCTTTCACAGAATTAGATGTTGTATTATACCAAACTTGTCCTTCAACAGGATTAGATGGATCTGAAGATACTACTTCTATATTTGTGCCATGTATTTCTTTGTATGTTGCCATAATATTTTAACTTGTTGTTATTGTTACTGTTGCTGGACCTACACTCCATTCTTCGGTTGCGGCTGTAGCACCTGGAAGATTCCCACCAAAAGCCAAAGCTGAAGTATTACCTGCACCAGCACCACCTATACCATTTCTACCTATATTTAAATCCGCTACTTCAGTCCAATTTGTACCATTCCAAGATTCAGTAATTGCTAAAGCTATTGGAGGAGAACCATCATATCCACCCCAAAATAAATGAGAAGTTTGTGTTCCTGCAGATCCCATTGTTAATCTTCTTACTGTGTTTAAATCATTGACTTCAGTCCAGTTTGTTCCATTCCAAGACTCTGTTTTTCCTGAAACAGCAGGTTCTTCTCCAGCTAAACATAAAGCTGATGTATTATTAGCACCACCACCAGCAACTTCCTGTCTAGCTGTGTTTAAGTCATTTACTTCTGTCCAGTTAGTACCATTCCAAGTTTCAGTGGTTCCGACAATACCTACTCCGCTTACGTTTCCACCAAAAGCTAAAGCAGATGTTTGTGTGCCAGCTCCACCTAAATCTTGTTTAACTGCATTTAAATCATTAACTTCTGTCCAACTCGTTCCATTCCAAGATTCTGTTGCTGCTGTCATACCACCATTTGGATCACCTGGACTTCCATTTTCACCACCAAAAGCTAAAGCTGCTGTACTTGTTCCAGCACCACCTAAAACTGTTCTTGCAGTATTTAAATCATTTAATTCTGCCCAAGTTGATCCATTATAAGATTCTGTAAGGGCTAATTCATTTAATGCTGGGGTTTTTCCACCAAAAGATAAAGCTGCTGTTTGTGTTCCAGTTCCACGTGGATTAGATCTAGCAGTATTTAAATCACCGCCCGTTGACCAACTTCCAGGATTAATATAAAAATATTTTAAAACATTATCCGTCTCATTATACCACACCTGTCCCTCCAACGGATTAGCGGGATCCGAAGTAAAATCTTGTATCTTAGTACCGTGTATGCCTTTGTACGTAGCCATTTAAATTTTTATTCCTCTAATGTTATATCAGCGGGTCTTGAGCTATTGCTTTTTTCTTCATCAGATAAAGCATCCCATGCAGTTTGTGCTGCAGTGACCTCAACGTCAACAATTGCTTGCGCTTCGTCTTTTGTTTTAACAGTTCCTAGCACTTTATTAATCCAAAGATTTGCATCTTTGTTATGTGCAGGTACTCTCCAAACATTACCAGGTAAACCGGAAAATGCAATCTTTGAAGATTCATTATGTTCAATAAATCCTTTGCCCCAGTTTTCTGCTACGCAGTATTGATGTGTTTTTGCCATAGTTTACTCCTTTGTTAATTAAGTTGTTGTTATTGTTCTGTATGCTGTTCCTGGTGAACTAAATTCTTCTGTTACATAAGTAGGACTTCCTGTAGTTCCAGAAAAAGCTAAAGCTGCTGTTGAAGTTCCAGAACCGGCTAAATAACCTCTTGCTGTGTTAAGTGAAGGTTTAGTTGACCAATTAGTTCCATTCCACGATTCAGTTTTTGCGCCAGCTGCACCTATGCTTGGTTTCATAGCACCAAATATTAAAGCCGCTGTTGCCGATCCATGAGATGCCGCTAAACCTGTTCTAGCACCATCACTTAAATCATTTACTTCAGTCCAGTTAGATCCATTCCACAATTCAGTTCTTGCACCCTGAGGTTCTGGTTCTCCTCCTATAGCTATTGCTGAAGTATTGCTTGCTCCCGATGCCGCTAAAAAATATCTTCCTTGATTCATATTGCTTACTGCTGTCCAATTTGTTCCATTCCAAGATTCATTGGATGATGTACCATATGGAGATCCTCCTATTGCTAACGCTGAAGTTTGCGTTCCATCTCCTGCCATTGCTTCTCTCGCATTATTCATATCATTAACTTCAGTCCAATTTGTTCCATTCCATAATTCAGTTACAGTCACGCTTGGTGGAGAAAAACCCCCTGCACATAAAGCAGATGTTGATGTTCCAGCTCTGCCACCACCACGTCTTCCATCATTTAAATCATTTACTTCTGTCCAGCTAGATCCATTATATAATTCTGTTGCGGCTGTAAAAGTAGGACCACCTCCTCCAAAAGCTATAGAAGCAGTTTGTGTTCCTGTTCCCATTAATTGAATTGCTTTATCCCCTGTTCTAGTCATAGTACCACCAGTAACCCAAGCACCAGCTGCTACTTCTATAGCAACTTTAAAAGCACCCGTACTAGAATTATACCAAACTTCTCCAAGAATAGGATTTGATGGATCCCCGGCAACATTTTGAACTGCCGTTCCGTTGATCTCTTTATAGGTAGCCATGATTATTTATTCTTTAACAACCAACCTTGAGTTCCATCTGTATAGACCAAAGTATTAGCTGCCCTTTCTACTGAAATTGTTAAACTTGCTGCAACACCTTGAATTTTTTCTGCTCCATTTGGTGCAACTGTTAAAGTATTAGTGTCAAATGTTCCTGCATAATCTACAAAAGATATTTCATCACCTAAAGTTCCTGCTGGTAAAGTCATTGTAAATGCAGCACTTGTTGTATCACAAAAATATCCTTCTCCTGCGACTGCTGTAAATCCTGCAGTCTTGACTGCTACCCATGACGTTCCACCCGAGTTATCTACAAAAGATAAATTACCTGAGCCGTCTGTTACTAAAATTTGATCTGCTGTACCATCTGCTGCTGGAAAAGTTAAGTTATCTATAATTACTTGTCCCGATCCTTTTGGAAGAATTGATACATCAATATTTGTATCTCCACCAGAAGCCGTTAAAGTTGGACCATTTCCTGTTGCAGCATTAGCATAAGTTAATTCATTAACTGCTGAAGCTGTAGCTGTTAAAACTAATAATTCATTTCCGTTAGTGTCTAAAATTGAAGTCCCAATTTTAGGTGCTGTTAAAGTTTTGTTTGTAAGAGTTTTTGTATTATCAGTTGAGATAATATCACTACCCCCTAATGTAGCAGTTGTTGCTTCTAAATTCGCAACAAGTGTTGCTGTAGTAATAGTTAAGTTACCTGTATCAGAAGCAGTGGCTGTTGTAGTACCAACAACAAATTTATCAGCACTTTCGTCCCATGCTATAATAGCATTATCGCCTGTACTTCCTCTTTCAATTATGATACCAGCATCATTTGCGTTTGATGTAGCACCTGAATTTAATTCTAATAAGTTGTCATCTACAGTTGTGTTTGTAGAATTGACAGTAGTTGTTGATCCATTAACAGTTAAATTACCAGTTACTATTAAAGCACCACCGACTGTTACGTCATCTGGTAAACCAACTGTAATTGTACCTGAACTTTCACCAACTTCAATTTCATTTGATGTTCCAGCAAAAGTAATAGTACCACCTAAAGCTGTAGCAGTAGAACTAGAACCATCTGTAACTGTAATACCTGAGTTTGTTAAACTAGAATTACCAATGTTTGATAATGTGTTAGAAGCCGCATCAATTGTTTTGTTTGTTAAAGTATCTGTACCAGTTTTTGTAACAATTGTTGAATCTATTGCAAAACTAATATCGTTATCTGAAACAGTTGTGGCAATACCTGTACCACCAGTAAATGATAATGTATCAGTTCCAACAGTTACTGTATCATTTGAACCAGTATCAGCACCTATAGTTAGTGTTGATGACAAGCTGCCAATTTCTCCATCTACATAAGCTTTAATAGATTGTTGTGTTGCCAATTGTGTAGCAGAGTCAGACGCCAGGTTGTCTTCGTCTAATACTGCTGTTCCAGAAACACCTGTATTTAATACTACGCTTGTTAATGTTTTGTTAGTTAAAGTTTGTGTTGCGGCGTTTGATGTAATTTCAAATCCACCAGCTGTTGAATTGTCGTGAACTCTAAGGGTATCGAGTGTTGTATCAACACTGATTTCACCCACAGTTCCTGTGAACGAGTTGTTTTGAGAGGTTGTTCCTCTTCTAAATTGTAATACTGTTGGCATTTAAAAATCTCCTATACCTATTTATAATACTTTTTCTTACGAAAGTGCTCCTAAATCTATTGTGTTTGTTGATCCTACTGGATCGTTGTAACTAAATAAGTTTGCTGTCAAAGCTATTCCAAATGCATCTGCAGACCCAGCTTCAAAAGGGGTTTCTTGTGTAGATTGTTCAGGATCAAAACTTAAATCAAAATTACCGTCTGAACCCGGTGCTGTAGATAATGTAGATTCACTTAAATCGGTTGCAACTGCTCCAAATGATAAAACACCACTTCCATCAGTCTTTAATACTTGACCATCAGATCCATCTGCTATCGCAGCTGTCATAGCTGCAGTAAATATTGCGACATTTCCTGTTGCATTAGGTAAAGTGATTGTTCTATCTGCTGTTGGATCAACAACAGTCAATTGTGTTTCATTTCCATCAGGAGTAGACCCTTCAAAACTAAATGAATTTGTAATATTAATTGTTTGAGAATTAACTGATGTTAATGTTCCAGTTACCGTTAAATTTCCATCTACTGATAAGTTGCCAGTAACATTTAGTCCATCATCTATTGTTATTAATGTTGAATCTGAAGATGAAAGTGTTGAACCAGAAATTTGTAACGCCGAGTTTTGAATAGCATTTGTACCATTACCTAAAAGAATAGCGTTTGTTGTTAGAGTAGCAGCACCGATACCACCATGAGCTACGCCTATAAATTCGCCTGATTGAAACTCTGCTAGACCTGTAGCGTTGTTACTTTCATCAAAGACTGTTCGTATTGGTGTTTTTACTGCCATTTATTTCTCCTAAAATAAAAATAATTCATCTGGTGTTGATGTTAATGTATTACCATTGGCTAATACAAAATTTGCTATTGTTGTGTTTGCTCTTGTTTTAAAATTTAAAAATGCATTAGCTGTACCTAATCCACCAGCACTACTAAAAAATGGAACTGTACGGATAGCGGTTCCTTCATCATCAGCCAGTGCTATAGCTGATGTTCCACTTCCAACTGCAATTTTTGAATTTACAGGTAATGTAGCACCTGTAGCAGAAATTTGAATTGCGCCTGTTCCGTCAGATGATATTGTCGAACCACCTAGATTTATTGTACTACCACTTAAAAATAATTCAGACCAACGTTTAGTTGCTGAACCTAAATTACGAGTATTATTAGCATCAGGTAAAATGTCTTCAGCAACAGATGATAAATCATTAAAATTAGCAATAGTAACGATACTATCACCACTTCTCATAAAAACTTTTTTATCGGTTATATTAATAGCAACTTCACCATCTACTAAATCACTTGTAGTTGGTATGCCAGAAGCTGTTGTAGACCTTTTAAGTTTTATAACTGTTGCCACAAGTAATCTCCTAAATTAATTATTAAAATGTTCCGCCGTCTATACTTGTAACTGTAACTGCGCCTGAAGAAACTGTAAAGTTATCAGAACTAAATGAAGCAACCCCTTTATTACTTGTTGTTGCTAATTCAGCAGTGATAGTTAACGTATCACCTGATTGTGATGTATCAATACCTTCACCACCAGTTACTGTTAGTGTATCTCCTAAATCAATATCTTGGTTACCACTATCAGTAGTAACGTTAATAATACTATTTGCTAATTTAGCATTAGTAACATTAGCGTCTGTAATTTTGAGAGTTGTTACTGCATCACTAGCAAGTTGGTTAGTACCAACTCCTGAAGCCTTAATTTGTAAAGCGTCACCTGATACTTCAATTGATGAATCATCTACAGCAACATTTAAAGTATTACCAGTTTTTGTTAAAGCGTCACCAGCTGAAATCTGTCCAGCAC
>Ga0222664_1000891_pt1 | contig 13279 bp, 23 predicted proteins | sample AntAcemetagen604_FD_181147 | JGI IMG/M metagenome (GOLD analysis project Ga0222664, IMG submission 181147) | Saline water microbial communities from Ace Lake, Antarctica - #604 | ecosystem: Environmental > Aquatic > Non-marine Saline and Alkaline > Saline | place: Antarctica: Ace Lake...
CGTTATCATTTGCCATATCTCAAAAATATTGTACGTCAGCTGTGGATGCGCCGTCGGTTTCGATAACAATTGTTTTGAAGGTATTGCCAGCGTCAGCCTCTATTACGAAAAGCTGATTAGTTGGAACTAAGGGAATACTATTAACACCGTCACCTATACTTACTCCGCCAGCGGTGCATAAAACGCTAAGGTATCGAATATTGTTAAATTCAACTGAATTATTGGCTTGAAGTCTTTTAAATCTTAAATCTTGATTATTTGCCATTGCCTAGTATTTATTGATAGTAAATAACGCTTGTTTCACCGCTTGTTCCTTTAAAACTTATGCGCTCAAATACATTCCCTTTTCCCGCATCTAATACAGTGGCAAATGTGGGTACTGTAATCCCGCCGTTAGGCAGATTTGAATTATAGAACCTACAACTACCTGAATTAGTCCAATAAGCTATCCATCTAACATTATTTAAGTTAAGTTTACCAGTACCGATTACACTTGCTACTTGAATTATGGTTTGATTTTCCATATTAATACCAAATTACACCAGTTATTCCAGTTGTGACTAGAATACTCAATTCCAGAAATATATTCCCTTCATTAGCTTTAAACTCCCAAATCGAATTAGCGGGCTGAAAAACAGATTGGGTACCCGTTTGCACTACCAAAATTAAAAGGGATTTGGTGTGAATTTGAATAAACCGAGCATTTAAAACTGTTAGGCTTTGCCCAGCAGTTAGCGATTTCATTTGAAGTCCTTGAATATTAGCCATTTCTTACAAATTATTAGTCCCAAAATATGACCCAAGGATTATCAAATCGAGTTTTCACCTTTATACCGCTTGTTGTTCTTCCGCTTCTACGCCCGTTGATAAAAAACGAATCTCCTTCTGGCACAGGAAAGGCGGGTTGCCTACCAATTTGAACAGTAATACCAGCGCCAAGAGCCGCAATTGTAAAGCTTTCAGCTTCATCAATATCAAAATCAGCCGTTGCAAGCTTAATAGTAGAAGGGCGGCGCTGTTTTGGCACTCCTTCTACCACTCTAGTAGCGGGTAATTTAATTAATGCTGGCATAATAAGTTATCTATGCTTGTTCAAATATTTCCTCAAAATCAATACTCCTTATCAATTTACCCTTTAAAACAAGATAAGCCTTTACATCAGTAGTTTTACTGGCGGATGAATTACTAGAGTATATTAATACACAAATGTCTTTCGTTTCTTCTGAAAGCTCTTTTGCAAATGCCGTGATTGATTTAGCCATGTATGGCTTCGCCGTTTCTTCTTGGCCCAATAAATCAAATCGCTTATTTATTATATCCAAAAAGGAAATAGATTCTTTTTCAGAACCCTTAACCATCTTAGTAAATCTTACTTCACTAGGGCTATTTTCGTCCATTTGATAATAAAGCTGTACTTCCGAGGTATTCACCCCTCCCTGTTTTGCGAAATTATTGAGCGCCCTCAATAATATTCCTTTCACCATCCCTTTAATCATATTTTAAACTCTTTTAGTGTGTCTTCAAATGTTAATTTGTTGATAGTAAGACCCAGCGCCTTTATGTCAACATAAATTTTAAAGGTAAGACTTATTGACTTAGCTTTCAATAGCTGTGTTATACTACCTACAATTGATTCAAGTAGCGCTCTGCTATTTATTTTAGACTCTAAAGGAACTACCCCAGCGCCTTTTGCTGGAACAAATATATTGCGATTATAAGTAACATCGCCAATCAATTTTGAGCCGCTAAAAATATCAATTTTTAGGTTTTTAAATGTAATGTCGATGTTGCTTTCATTTGCTATTTCTAAGTCATAGTTAATGGTCGTAATTCCACCGATAGCGTTGATTTTTTTAATACGGCGCACTCTAAACTTAGCATTGCTTAGTAGGTCATATTCTTTTTTCGCAAAATAAAAAAGGGCTGCAATTCCAGATAGCAGCCCAGTTACAATTATTGCCTTTTTCATGCTATCCTTTCATTGGTTTACCTTCGCAATATAACAAAAGCAATCGTACCTACCGCGGCGACACCAATAGCATACCAAGCCCATGTTGGCATCTTTTTCCCTTCTGCTTCATTTGAATCCGAGCCAGTACCTTCGCCCTCGCCTGTGGATATAGCGTTTCCTAGCTTACTGGAAGCTGCATTACCTATAACATCTGTCGCTACTTCCTTTGCTTTATTCCAAGTGTCTCGAAGCGCTTTACCCGCTCCTGTTGGGGGGAAATCAATCAATGCTTGCTTTTGGGCATCTTTTTTTGACATGCCAGAAGCTATTAATTCATTTGTTCTTGCTTTACGAGCTTTACTATCTCCGCCTAGAAATTCATCAAAGACTTCATCTTGATACGATTGTTCAAAGCTACCGTCAAAACCATTGAAATCTACATCTTCGGCATCCGCGTATGTAGTTGAGTTAAAATTATCTCTTTTCATTTTACTTACTTTTTAAGACCTATGTTTCCAAATAATTAAGGCGATTGTTCCAACTACTCCAACGGTACCAGCTACCCATGCCCATGTAGGTATTTTGTCTGCCCAACCTTTGCCAGTTTCAATATTATCAATTTTTTGAATTATTTTATCTTTTGTTGAATTTGCATTGCGGCGTGATGTTGGTTGTGCCTTCGCAATGCTTTTTTCAATAGCTGCCAATTCAGCCTCCCATGAATCCCCATCTGGCGAGCTTGCTTGCAATGCTTCTAGTCTAGCCATTTCAGCTTCTAAAGCGGCTAATTCAGTATCTTCAGCGGCAGCAGCAGCGGCAGCAGCAGCAGTCTCTTTCCTTTTCTTTTCAGCAGCAGCAGCTAATTGCGCTCTTTTTAATGCTTGCTGAGCAGCATTAGGCATCCCACCTCCGTAGCTAGGGAAGGGCGAGAATACAAAATTATTAAAGTCTTCACCCTCACCACTATACGTGTCTTCATAGCCACCGTCTAAATCGCTTAAATCACCAACGTCTTCAGCATCGAATCCAAAAAATCTATTATTTGGCCCGCAAAGCGGTGGACACGGCTCTTTTTGACTGCCTCTTCTTCTCATGGCTTAATTCAAATTAATTTATTTCTTCTTCACCTTCTTCACAATATACCAAGCTAGTCCTATGACGCCGACAATTCCTACGCCTATTAAAATTGGCTTCCAAGGCACTTTAGACCCTATTGAATCATCTAAATCGGCGATGGCGGCTGCTTTTTCCTCTGGGGATAATACGGCGCTTGCTAAAATCTGTTGCTCTGGACTCATTTGAGCTAACAGGGCGGCTTCAGCCAAGGCTTCTTCTTTCTTTTGGCTTGCTGATTTACGACTCTCTTCTGCTTTAAAGGCGTCTTCTTGCTGTTTTACCTGAGCTTCCATAGCCTTCAACTCGACACCTCCCTTTTTAACATCAACGCCCGCTTTAATTATGCCAGCTATGGCACCTAGAACAGCGCTCCCAGTAACCATAAGAGCCGCAATATCTACTCCACCAGCACTATTCAAATAATCTGGGCCTAGTAAGTTATAGCCATCAAAATTCGATTTGTCTTTTGCTAATTTTGGCAAATTGGAGCGACAACTAGAGCCGCATATAAGCGCGTGCTTTGACCTTCCGCCAGCGGCAGCTTTCCACAATTGATCTTTCTTACCGCCTAACTTTGTCCATTTATCTCCGAGCTTTACTTTTGCGTCAGGCGTTAGATAGGTTATTTTGGTAGCTAATCCCTTAACGTTAAGGGCAATTAGAGTAAGGGCGGCGCCTCTAGGTACTGCTAATGCCGCTTGTTTAATCCCTTTTCCTACCTCTTGAATACCTTTCTTAATGGCTTTTATCGGGTCTTTTATGAGATTTTTAATATTCTGCTTTTGACGGTCAAAAAATGCTTTTATTTTTTTGCGACGAGCAGCGCGACGGTCTTTCCTTTTTTGCTTGTTTTTCTTGCCAAGCCCTAAAAATTGGGAATAGTTGGGGTCATTTTCTAAAATAGACTCAACTTCGCCATCGTCATCTTTATCTACAATATCGTCATCAACTTCACTATCATACTGGTAAAATCCAAGTGCTTCTGAAAGGATTATGTCTTTTGGACTTTCAAACATTTTTGATTCATCTTCTCTGGATGAATAGATGGCATCGTATATTTTGTTATTTGACTTATTCATTCTCCTTGGATTTGATTTTTTTAATTCCCACGCGCCAAGCTATAAATCCAGCTACGGCTATTAAAGCGCCGATTACAAATTTGATTCTTGGTTTCATCTGGTTAAAATTCTAAGCTTGTGAATTGCTGGTTATTTTTGGTAAAGTACGTTATGACCTTTAACCGTCTTCCACAAAAGAAATACCCCCAATAAAGCCACTCCAACGTAAATATAGTGCTTTTTCATATTAATCTATTTAAAACTTAGCAACATCACTTCTAATATACCCTACTGCTTTTTGATTAAAGGCTGGGAGCGCCAAAAGCTTGACTTTATACCAAATATAGCCGTCTTCGCCAGTGACCTCAGTAATAATACTGCCAATGGCGATGTTAGGCACTAGTCTGGCAATCAAATTGGTACCCATACCTAAAGTTCCATTATCAACAACAGCGCTTGTTCTAACGGCTGTATCGTTGAATTTGGTAAATACTTTTTTTCCAATAGTTTTAGACACTGTATCTGGTGAATCTCCATTATTATCTGGGTCATCAACATCTGGGGCGCCTTTATCTGACTTTGATTTTTTGTACATAACAATCCCCAAAGCCGCCGCTGCCATAACACTCATAGCTATCCACGCAAACATATTGTTTTTCATATCGTCCGTTTATCTGAAAGTTTAAAGTCTGGATAATTACGGATAACACGAATTAGCTTGTCTTGCTCGTCATTATCGTCCATGTAATACGCTAAGTCATCCCTAAGCGATTTTCCAAAACTTGATTGGTACGCAAATGCAACGGCACTTAAATTCTGAGCGCTGCCAATTGCTTCGAGCGATGCAAGTGCTTTGCTTTCGTTATCATTAATGATGCCCCATGAGTCTTTTAAATCTTGCGCGTATGCAAATGGCTGTTTGGTAAGCGTGTCTGCACCACCAAAAAACTTCTTAAAATAGGTTGGGTTAATACCTTGCCACTTCAGAAGATATTTCATTCTCTCCTTTGCCAGCCTATCATTTTTATCATCAAATAAGCCGAATTTTTGCCCGATTTTATAATACGCAAATCCAACACCGCCAAGGATTACTATGACAAGGATAATCCCACCTATGGCTATCCCTCCAACTGCTCTAGGGTTTTTACTTGCGAACTCTGCCGCTGCTGCTGCTGCTACTGGTGCTGGCATTATTTCATTTTTTTATACACAATGTAACCTATTGCTGCGACGCCAATTGCGATACCGCCCCATAACGCCCATTTTTTCAAGTCAATAAAACCAATCGTTAATTTCGATGACGGTTTTTTTGTTTCGGTCTGAGGCAGCGTTTTTATCGCTTTTGGGTCATAGGCTTTCATGATGCGGTATAGTTTAGCTCTGGGTTTTGCAATTCAAAATCATCAATAAATTTCTTCAATATTTTAAATCTCGACCTATTTACTTCAGTGGGCTTTTGATTAAAAACTTTGCCAAATACGTTAAACGCTTCTATTCTAGGAAATCCCTCATTCAAGTAGATATCCAAGGCGTTTAAATCTGCTTCTGTTTCATCGGCTTCTTCTTCATTCACGTAACCATGTGACATTTCATGTAGCAAAATCGCCATTCTCATGGGGATAGTGTACGACATGAATTTCTTTTTGCTTACGTCGATTCTCTTGGTGCTTTTACTGATTCTGGCGGGCGTCATTATTTCCTTACCCTTTTCATCCACAATATCATCTAAGAGTCTGACTACATATTTACCGTCATCACTTGAATAAATACTACCACTTTTACCCGCGCTTAACTTTGGTATTTTAACCACAAATTCTTCAGCAAAATCCAGAAAGTTGCGGGCATCTTTATTGGTCTTGGTAATTTTACTTCGCTTCGTTTTTAAATCGTGCTTTTTCGCAGAAAGAAGCTTATAAATCGGCGCTTGGTTGACGAGTTCATTCTCGTCCCGTATAATGAACTCCGCAACTTCAGGGGCTAAGGGCATACGAACAACTAATGACCTCTCACCCTTAATCGTGTTATAGCGATTGGTGTATTGATTGGCATGATTGTTTTTATCGCGCACCATCAAATAAACCTTAGTCGGTTCATCTGCCTGAATTTTAAATTCTAGAGCCGTCGGCTTGCCTTCCGTTTTAACTATCCCTTTCAATTATTTTTAGATTTCAAATGAAAATACATTGCTACCCCAGCCGCTAATAGGACTCCGCCAATTACCCAGCGTTTATCAATACCAAATATTCGCGTTTTATCGTGCTGGTTTGGCTCTTGATATTCTTCAATTTCTAATTCGCCTTGGTCTTGCTTAAACTTCAGCCATTCCTTAAATGAAAGCTCAGTGTCACTTTCCTTCCATTGTTGATTCGCGCTTTTCTCCATTGTCAATGCTTGTTATTACCATTATACCTACAAATAAGCCGATTAAGGTTAAGAAGCTTTTATGTTTACCAAACATAATACCTGTTAATAATCCTGTTCCGCCCCCAATTAATGCACCCTTTGTGATTCTTTTCACGCGGCTTTCCAAGACGTTTTTCAAGCGCTTGTTACGTATGTCGTAAGCCAACTGATTCATTACCTTCTAGCTACAAATATCATCCCGCCTATCAGTGCTAATGCTCCAACTCCGATAGCGACCCAGCCCCATACTGGCATTTTATTGATCGATGTCCCTTGCCCACCCAAGGTTGGTACATTAATTGTTTGGTAATGAACAACCGTTTCTTTTAATCCTTCAACTTGATTTTTCTTTCCAAACAAGTCTCGTAAACCGCCAACAGTATCACTTATCTCTGTCTTGTTGTCTTTGATAAAAGTACCAAGATTTTGGAAAAATGAACTTCCAGCACCAGCGCCTTCAGCGGTTTTATCTTTGCCTTTTCCAATTCCCAGAAAAGGGTGACTGCCGCCCTCAAATCCTGAATTTAAAGCTAGAAGAAGACCGCTTATTTGGGCCATTATCTTGCTGTTTCCATTATGCTCTTGTAAAAGATTGATTAATGTCTTTGGTTTGGCATTGGGAACTACAATATTGTTTGCTGTGAATATTCTAGCTATTTGGTCTGGCTCCATAACCAGCAGCTTAGCAAATTCATCGGCTAAAATCTTTTCACGGTCTGAGCCAGTAAAGGCATGATAGTTTTCAGTGAAATTATGTCGAATATGTCTCATTTCTTTAGCGCTATTACCGTTATAAAACACATGGCCGCAACATTTATCATAGCTAGCGCGATAATTGCATGGCTCATGTTAATGCTTTTTTCACCAGTTTCAGTTGGATTTTCAGAACCGCTAGCATTTGAAAATTTACTAGAACCCCCGCATCCGCACCCACCATTAGCATTTGAAAATTTTTCTTTAGTCGGGAAACAGTCGTTACATTCGCATCCGCCGCCATCAAAATGACTATAATCACCTAATATTAGGTCGCGGTCTGGGTGAATTTTAGACAGTTTTACCAAAGCTGCTTTACCGTGTTTGGAGGCGTATTGCTTCAAATAAGAAGCCAGTTCAGATTCGGTAGTACCTCTCGGAATGGAGTAGCCTTCGTCGATTAATAAATTAACCGCCCCTTCAGGATTGTTTTTTACTATTTGTTCATACATGGCGTAAGTCCAGTTTTAATAAAAACAGGGACAGCGAGTAAAACCCATTGCCCCTGTTTTATTCAAGTATGATTTAACGAGGATTAACGTCCTAGTCTTGCTGCCGTTGACTGGCTAAGAACAACTTTGTTGCCTCTTACAACTTTCGGGTTTCCATATCCACGTACTGCTTTCCTTCCACCAAGGCCGCGAGTGACGCTGATTGTTTCTGCTGGGTACAAGTAGCACTTCAAGACGTTATTAGCGCTTGCAGTGGCACGTAGCACTTGACTGATAACGACTGACGTAAAGCCGTCAATAGTATAGTCAAAGGCAAAAGCAATCTTATCATTTTGCTGCTGATAAGGGTCAATAGTAGGAGTCAGAACCTTGTTAAGCTGATTACCGTTTACATCTTTCTTGATAAGGGTAAAGGTTTCAAGTACGTTTGAAGACTGCACCGTATCACTGATATATGTCATTCCAATTTGGAAAGGCTTATTCATTGATTGGTACAAAAATTCAGAATACGAGATACCAGAAATACCCATTGTCAATGTAATCCCAGCGGTGTTACCGTAAGCTGGGGACGCAGATGATAAAGCGGTGTAGGCACCAAGAATTGTAACATCGGAAATATCCGTGTTTGAATCGGTGTTTGTAACGTTGACAATATACGGTTGTGACGTCGGGCTAGGCCCTCTTTGGCGCATGCCAGAGGCATTTGCAAATTCATCGTCATCATCCATAAATGCGAAGTCATCGTCATAATCACCATCAAAACCGAGATACTGTTCATTACTGTTGTCGATTTCATCAACAAAGTATCTGTTAAGAGATGTGTCCATAACTATAAATGGTGTTTCTTAATGGTTAAACTTCTGTGAGTTGCCTGAGAATAAAGCCTTTTGGCTTATAAGTTCTTCAGGAATTTTTCCTTGATAACAAGCCCTAAGACTGTTCCACCCGCTACAATTACGAGTGTTTTTACAATTTCCATAGCCTCTTTCATAACTTCAAAGTTCAATATGAATAATGGTGAATGTTTTGATAAGCACACAAATGCCTAACTGTTTTCAGGGTCAAACATAGTAAATGAAAATCTCAAATAAATTTATTTAAGGCACTTTCTTCGTAGGAACACCTACGTTTTTGCCACTATTATCAGTAGTTACAGCGGTTTTACGGTTTTATTTATTTATTTTTGGTTTGAAAGAATTTTTAACCTTAAATTGCAGTATGAAAAGAATCCTTTTATTAGGGGTGTTTGCATTTGCGCTTAGCGCTGGTGCAGCTTGCGCCGTAGGCCTAGCAAGTAGCCCCGACTCCGAAAAAGTGGCCGTGTTTGATGATTTAAAAACCGTTGAGCAAGCAAATCAGTTAGACGATTTTATTGAGTTCAGAATCAATCCAGTGATGGAGGACTTTGAATTTTCTGTAATTTCAGAAGACACTTGGTTAGCCGCTCCTATGGAATTAAAATCAACACTTTTTAGTGCCAATTTAGTGTCAAAAACCTGTGCGCCGCTCATGCTAGAGCGAATACGGGACGGCAATAGATTTGGTATTATAAAATTTGTTACGGAACACGGCTACACGACACCCCAAGAAATATGGGAATATCTCAATATCCAGAAATACTACTGCTGGAATTTAGCTGTGAAAAATACTACAAAATAGGAAAAGGGGCTTTATGCCCCTTTTTTTATGCTCTTATGTTTTAAAGAATTAAAATTCTGAGCTTGAAGTATCGCTGGACTCAAAGTATTTATCTAAAAGTGCTTGCTTTATTTTGTCGGCGGCTTCTCTTGGAGATTTATATTTCTTCTTTCCATCCAAGTCTACCCTTTCCATTTCTGGCTTAACTATGCGCTTGTACTGGTCTTCCATATACATTGTGACAGCATAATCTTTTAAAGCCTTTGGTATGGCCCCTTTAATCTTAGCATAATCTAAATCTATCCAAACATAAAATCTTTCATTACCAAATTCATATTGCGAATTAACCATACACTCAGCAATTTTCACAATTTCATAGCGGTCTTCAAATTTCTTTTCGTGCCTATCAACGGATTGATTGTTTTTATGAAAGCGAATCCAGTTTACATTTTCCCAAACGGTTGTAGGTACTTTGCCAATTGCTTGATAGTGAATTATAATATCCATATCATTATGGCGATTTGTGCAAATAGCACCAACTACGTCCATGGGTAAATGTACCGTCAGGTATTTATTGATATCTTCAATCAACAATAACCCGCCTTTATATTGGTCTAGCACGACGTAAAGAGCTTCTACAATATCACGTAAAGTCATTTTTGAGCCGTCTGCATTAAACGGGCGTATGCGGCGAACTTCAATGCTTGGATGACGAGAAAAACGCCCAACATCAGCTACACTAATAGCTTTATATTGGCTAAATTCATTATTCACATCTAGGATTAATACTCTTCTAGGCTTTACCTTCCCGTTATATCCAGTAACATAGCCATTTATTAGCTCCATTGTGGTATGCGTTTTTCCGATTCCTCGCTTACCAACTGCTACACCCAATTGTGGTTCTCTTTGCTCACTCATAAAGCTGTTTCATTAAGTATTTATGGGCCTCAAACAATGTTTCATTATCGCTAATCAAGATAGTTTTATCTTTTGGATATACCCACTTCAAAGCATGACCCGTCGAATAATGGGCGCCAGCGTATTTAGAAAGACCGCGTTCCCATGCTAATATACGGCGCTTAAATGTTTCTTCTCGTTCTAAAGCGGTTTTGGTATGACCAAAATTCAATAAATACCATGGCGCATTACTTGTTGCCCACTCTGTTAGATACCAATCTGGCATTACTATTTTATCAGCAGCCATGTGAACGCCGTTCATATATTTAACCAAAAGCGTGTACTTATCAAAAGCCATTGAAAATGCGCCGTTTGTAGCGGCCCTGTCAAAGTTTCTTAAATCTCCGTTTTGGATTTCAGTACCAGTATAACAAATATTAGTATAGACGCACTCAATAGCCCCTAAGCCAATTGTAGCATACATCACTGACTTGTCTGATAGCAACTCCGAAATAGGCGTGTTGTTTGGCGGGCAAATAAATAAATCTACCCCAAGCATACAGAACCAGTCTGGGGATTGGAAAATCAAATCTTCATTTAGCTCAGGCAATATTAGTCTAAGATCAAATGCTCCGTCGCTAATTATTTCCCCAGCCAGAACGCCCGCTTGGTAGGCCCATTCTTTTGACCCATCGGTGGATTCATTGTCAAAATACCGCATTGTCATGCCGTGGTATTCGCACCATTTTAGCTTCAGCGGTAAAAGCTCTATTTCATTATGACCGTATGTGTAGCAAAATAATCTCAAACTATGATGTTTTTTTCCCTTGGAACTTTATGGGCGTTTTGACCTATGACAGTTTTCAAAATACTTTTATTTTTTGTCATGGGTCTGGTTTTCAATTATTTTATGAAGCCGATTTATTTTTGGTAGATAGTATGCTCGGACAACCAATTTCATTTTATCTGAGTCTTGTTTTGCGATTTCATTAAAAGCCTCGTCGATAAGAATTTTAAGTTTGGTTGTTCCATCTGAGGCGTTCCCGTTCGCTACACTATCGTTTATGAGTTTGCCACATGACGAAATAGTAGTCTCCCAGCGCTTTTCGGCTATCGCTAAATTCTTTTCAAAGCTGGGTAAGAATATTGAATTGTAATGATTGTATTTATCAGCCACAAGTTGTTTTTGGATGGCTAGTTTAGCACTGGTTTCATGAACTTCAACCGCAACTCTAAAAGTTGCAATATCTCGGCGGTTTTTTCGCTCATGTAAAAATTGGCGCTGGCATATGAAAAGACCTTCTAAGTTTTTCAAATAGCTGATATCATGGGTAATTACTTCGTAAAAATCTTCGGGCGTTTCATATTTACGTTGGCTTTTCTGGATTTCACTATTTATTGCTTCCAATAGCCCATTAACTTCAGTGTTCGCTTTAGTTCTCATTACCTTCGTATTTTTCGAGTAAATTAATATTTCCTTGTCCCCAATCTTCGCTATTCAGGTGCTTCACCACAGTCCCAGTATCACAGAAATTTTCATATCCAGCTAATAACAAGTCCTTAGCGTAGGCGCTATCTGGCGCTGAGTCCACATTTTCACGATATCGAAATGGAACCGCTGTTAGAACTGACTTATGAATCAATATACACCCAATACCACTAGTCTGGATTCGTTTAATGGTACCGTCAACATAGCTAGAGTTAGCATGTCCATAGGCATAGCCCCAGCTATATTTATCACTAAACGCCATTCCCCACTGCCGATTTCTTTGAACTAAGTGACGATTAGCACTTAAGGATAGGTGGTACAATGGACTCACAATGCTTTTACGGGCAAGTAGTAATCGCTGGATAATGTCTTTTGGAGGAATAACATCACTTTCAAGATGCAGAAGATAATTCACGTTCATTTTTAAAGCTTGAAGTCTAATTTCTTCATGACTCATAAAAAGACGCTTGTACACTACATCATTACTTTCAAAATGAAGAACTTTAAATTCTGGATATGTCGCTTTTAAATGGGCAGCGTATTCGCCGCCGTCCCTAGTATTGTCAACTATTAGAACGGCAAAATCCTTTTTCAAATAGCTTATCTCCAAAACCCTTTCAAAAAATTCTGATTCGCAATATGCTTTACCAGAATAGGTAGGTATGCCAATCAATATTTTTGGATTCATTTTGCCGATTTTAGTATAAGTAAAAGCTGGGAAATGCCATAGATAATAATTGAAACTATCCAATCGAGGTATTCAACTAAAACAAAAGCCAATGCACAGCAACCTATGAATTTTAATAATTCTTTCAAGTCTTCACGCATGGGTTATTATGACGCTCTAGTTCTTGTTGTTTTCACTTTTGGGCGCGGCGGCGTCCTCTCTTGATAGGTACTCATTGGATTAGACTTACCAAAATTAGCGCTCACGTTAAATTTAGATGGGCGCGGATGCTCGGATTCTTGGTCAGACAAATACTCTTCCTGTTCCAAATCTTCGTCGGTCAACTCTTCCTGTTCTATAAACTCTGTTTCAGGGGTTCTAGGCGGCTTTTGCGAGTGTTGAGCGGCACTAGCAGCTTGACGCTCTTGCATGTCTGGTGATGCTCTTTTAGCGGATTCTGTGATAAGGTAAATTGTATCTTTCATCTGCTTTCTAAGGCTGTAAGCAGAAGCAATCTTTACTGTTATGTCTTTACCAAACATATACATTAGATATTGCTCGTCGGTCACACCCCAGCCATGTTTTAAAGCGACTCGCACCATTACGGGCCTTACCTTTTCACCAAACTCAGGGTCGTAAGCCATTGGCTCCTTAGCTTGCTCATTGTAGCTTTGAACAAACTCTCTCAATGGAAGGGAGGTGTTTTCATCTACTGGAACTGGCATATCTAGGTCATACTGTCCTTCGATTGCCATTTTAGCTAATTCCATGTCGCCAAACTCAACATATTTCTGGCCTAAAACATGAAGTTGCTCATAGCCGTCCAAAATCATGTCAACCACTGATTCAGCAGCT
>Ga0222664_1000895_pt1 | contig 13236 bp, 19 predicted proteins | sample AntAcemetagen604_FD_181147 | JGI IMG/M metagenome (GOLD analysis project Ga0222664, IMG submission 181147) | Saline water microbial communities from Ace Lake, Antarctica - #604 | ecosystem: Environmental > Aquatic > Non-marine Saline and Alkaline > Saline | place: Antarctica: Ace Lake...
TGGGCATCGGCTGGGCAGTGCTGGGCGTCGGCTGGGCGTCGGCTGGGCAGGGGCTGGGCAGGGGCTGGGCGTCGGCTGGGCGTCGGCTGGGCAGGGGCGAGACATGGGCTGTGGTACCTAAACGCAACACCTATCCACTGCCGCTCAACACACATCGAAAGCGCTTGCAAGCCTTAGGGCATAGGCGCACTATCCACGTGCACAAGCAAACGAGGGAAACAATGACCAATCAAGAACACACCGAATTTCAAGCCCGTATGGCCCGTATCAAGGCGCGAGCCGTTTGACTGGTACCTGACGCATCGGGCTAGGCATGGTCCGCCGTGCCTAGCAACGTGCGCCTATCTTGGCCACGACAACAAACGAGGGAAACGATGTATAACACGCACCAAGGGGCTATCTTAACCGTGCGCCAGCCCTTGCGAAACGTGCCAGTCGATGTGCGCTTGCAAAACGTCGCACGATTGCGCCAGGGCAATTGGCACGATGATATAGACGATATCAGACCGCGCGATAATGAGTACCGCAAAACAATCCGCAGTCGACGGCGCACAAACAAGGCTATAGAAAAGGCTAAACGCAAAGCGCTGGAAGCTAGGGAATAGGCGCAGGGTTTAGGGCGCAGGGTTTAGGGCGCAGGGTTTAGGGCGCAGCATTCAATAGCTGCGCCCTAGCACGTGCGCCTATCTTGGCCACGACAACAAACGAGGGAAACGATGTATAACACGCACCAAGGGGCTATCTCGCATTATGCTAGGTCGCACCCTGATAGCTTCGCGCGCGTGCTGCAATTTGCTATCTTAACCGTGCGCCAGCCATTGCGAAACGTGCCAGTCGATACCGAGACGGCGCAGCAAGGCGGATACGAAGCGTTAGGCGTGCTATTTGGCTGGAAGTTCCAAGCCTACGTCGACGCGTGGGACACTCGCGAGGCTATCTATGCCGACTGTCAAGGTCTAGCGCGCCAATATCGCCACGATGATATGCAAGCCTCGCGCGCCATCATAACCCGTCTATGCGAATGCTGGGGCTTTGGCCCTGCTAAGGCGGGCTTTGTGGCGCAGCTAGTCTATGGCCTAGCAGGGTGCATAGACACGCACAATATAAAGCGCTTCGGGCTAGCCCCTAGGGCATTCGACAACTATTGCCAGCTAAAGACTGCCAAGGCCCGCGCGCGCAAAATCGCCAAGTATGTCGATACCTGCTATGCGCTTGGGGGGCCTGAGACCCTCTGGGACACGTGGTGCGAATATGTAGCGGCAAACCAAGGCGCCTCGTATGAGAATGCTGAGCACGTCTCAGCGCTACACTGTACCGCGCTGGGGCTAGACCCTAACGCCGTACCCTTTTAACCGTAGGAGACAGAAAGATATGAAATTGTGCCGTGACATAACCGGGCCACCTTGCACTGTCACGTGCATCGACCCTAAACACCGCGACACCGTAGAAACGCCTAGACGGTTCCTGCTGTCAACGGGCTTTGCAGATCGCGAGGGTGCGCCGTTCAAAGCGTACTACTGCGCGCCTTGTGCATTCGCTCGATACTCTGGGAATATCTCCCGCCCCTAGTTATGGGCCATGTAAGAGAATGCCGGAGCTAAACCGATACTTAGCCCCGGCCTCTTTGCCTAATCCTATCCTAGCCCCGGAACCTGTCCCAGCTAAAACAACTCTAAAGAGTTGTGTTTTTTAGCGCTTTGGGACACTTGGGAACGATTTGGGAACTGCTTTGGGACACTTGGGAACTCCAGCGTTTCTGCGCCTTACAGCCTGGGAACGCCCTTGGGAAACTTGGGACAGTATCCCAAACGCCCTTGGGAACACCTCAGAAAATAGTTAAAATTATAGCTTGCAATGCTGGTGTCACGTGATACCATAGCGTCAGAATAAAGAAGGGAAAAATCATATGCCAACCTCTAAAATATTTGAGATTACGCTAGTCCCCGCGATGCCTAAGTTCATCGTTGAAGCGCTCACGATTGACGAGCTGTTGGCCCGGGTGGCCACTATCGCAAATGAGCACGGCGAGGGATGCCACGCCGTCGTGCGGTGCCTTGAGAAGCGCAAGCCCGCCGGCTTCGACAGGCGCACTGGTGGCCTGTACTATAATCTCGCACCGAAAGAGGCCAGCTAATGGCTTACCAGATCGACTATGAGCGCGAGATTGACGACGTGGACGATTTTGACCCGGAGGATGCGACATGACGACAATAACCCTTGACTCCATGGTCCAGCGCTGGACCGATCCCAAGGCCCGCCCGCTTTTCAAGGGTAGCCTGATTGACGACGACGGGTGCAAGAGCGCTCAAGGCGACGTTCTTGCATGTGCAGGGTGGACAGACGGCCAGTTGCGCGAACTCTCGCAGGATAAAGCTGACATGGAGGTGGCTAAGGTTCTCGGAATCTCGACCGCACACGCAGTCCTTCTGCGGCGAGTGAACGACAAGAAAGACGGTTGCCCCCAAGACGTTCTGGCTGCGCCTGAGAAGATCCTAGGCGATCAGGCCGGTAATTTGCTGGCTTTCTGGCTTCACCTTGATCGCATGACGGGGGACGATTGGGAGAAAGTGGCCGCTGCCAGGGACGCTGCCGGGGCCGCTGCCAGGGACGCTGCCGGAGACGCTGCCTGGACCGCTGCCGGGGACTCTGCCGGGGCCGCTGCCTGGACCGCTGCCTGGACCGCTGCCAGGACCGCTGCCAGGACCGCTGCCAGGACCGCTGCCGGGGCCGCTGCCGGGGCCGCGAACGAAATCCAGGGGGCCGCGATCATGCGCAAACAGGGACAGCCGTTCTTCTTCCTGCCGATGTTTGGAATTAACGACCCGGAGGAGGCCGCATGAGGTACCACGTGGTCCCGGCCTATCAATTATGGGCGGTGGTGTCCCTCGACTTTGAGGCCGAGACGGTGGCCAAGGTCGGCAAGGGGCGCCGCTTTGGCAACTACATAGATCGCGCCGCCGCAGTGGCACGCGTTCGCGAATTGGAGGGTATGCGGTTCGAAGATATATCGCGCATCACTGCGAGCGAATTTATAGCGCTCTGCGGCGAGCATGAAGTCTACCCCGCCATAGCCTCGGAAAACCCCGCCATCAGGGCATCGCTCCTAGACGGCGACACTATCGAACAGGTCCACAAAATTATGGCGCGCGAATGCTGAGTAAGAGCGAGGCGGCGGTACTGCGCCAGATTGTCGACTGCTCAGCGTGCATCCTAGCTTGCACAGACAACAGCAGGCTATGGCAGGCGGCGGTACAGCTAGAGGCGCAGGGCGTCATACAAATCCAGGCGCACCCTAATCCTGAACGGCTAGACCTAAAGATCGCCACGTTTCCGCCTGTCAAGGCGCGCATTGCATTGCGGGATTTCACTCCACGATAACTTAGGAGGGAAAGATGGGCGACACTCTGCGGAAGATGACGAGACGGCAGGCCGATATCGTGTTCTACGAAAACAAGGCCCATGCGCCGCCGCTAGTAATCGGCTAGGCTAGCCGCCAACGCTTGGTGAGGGGATCGTATGCCGTACTGGCTGCGGTCCCCTTAGTCTCGCGCAACACCCTCATATATTTATTTTGCAGCGACTTACTGCCCACGTCGATGTCATCCCGCATCGCCACGACTTCGGCTAGATCGCGGGTAGTCCAGGCTTTCAATTTGTTGGCCTTGAGGACCGAGACAATAGCGGCATCCAGGACCATGGCCACGCCCGTTAAATCCTCGCCGGCAGTAGACTGTACCGGCTTAGCCGCCGTGACAGGAACCAGCGTATCGAGCGTAGGAGACAGCGCGACAAGGCGCATGTTCAGGTGTTTCGGCTTGTCCCACGGTGCCGCGTCCTTCTGCTTACCGCCCTCATCCGGGTGATTGTGCATCACGACCATGCGGCGGCTATCATCCTCGATTTTCTCCATTCTAAACAACGCGTCAGCGTCCGCGCCAAAGACGCTAGAGCCCCGCGCGTGCGTCGACTTGGTATCATGCCCCGTGTGATGAATGGCCAGCACTGCGGCGCCTAGCTCCACTTGGATCATCTGAACCAAGGCGGTAAAGGCGCTCGCGTTCTCCTGGGCGTTCTCGTTGAGGCCCTGCATAGCCCGGCCCACGGTGTCGATCACCACTAGGCGAAACTCAGGGCGCAGGCGCTTAGCCGCTTCGATGAGCGGTGTCACGTCCTCGGACACCCGGGGCACCGGGTCGCCAAGGTAAAAATCCTCGGCGGGGTTGCCCTGCCAGTGTATTTGCTCCCAAGCCTTCACCCGCGACGTGATGCCTGAACGGCCTTCTCCAGCGAGGAATAAGACTGGGCCAGGGCGAGTGACAACCCAGTTGCTTTCTGAGGCGAACCCTGTAGCAATACTGAGGGCTAGGTCGAGGGCGACAAAGGTTTTGTAGGTGTCGAAGGGTCCGTAGAGCATGGCGTAGGATTGGAGAGGCAGTACGCCGGGGATGACCCACTCGGGCGGGGAGATAGCGTCCATCCCGGCCCTATCGACAATGCGAAATCGTCCGGATATAAATTCATTTCCTTGCAGATTTTCTGTTCGCACTGGCGTAAATAGCGATTGATTTTTCGCAACGCGATACGCTTCTGTAATGTTGCCCGGAGGCGACGTATTGTACGAATAGCCATTGTTAATTTTCTCCTCAAGGTGGTCGACCTGGGAATTATCCCACGGCGGCTGGCATCTGGGGTTCCAGTGCTCCCACATTAGGTCGAAGGCGTTTGATTTGGATATGCCGAAGCTCTTGAGCATGGCGGCGGTGGCGTAGGCGGTGCTGTCGCCGCCCTGCCCGTCGATGGATATTTTAGCGTCCTTAGCGAGCCACTGGGTGGCGCTGGCGACGTTCTCGGGTAGGTCGGGCTCTATCACCCAATTATCCCGGTCGCGGGACTTCTCGCGCATTACAGAGGCTTGCCGTATCATCTCGTCCGAGCGGTAGCCGGGCTTTCCCTCGACCTGCCATGTATAGGCGCCGTCATCGGTGCGGCTGGGCGATAGGAGGACGTACGAGTGGAACGAGCGCACGTCCACATGGTCCGCAAGCTTACTGGCGCTCGGGGGTACTACTTCGCCGGGGTCCAGGGCATAGAACAAGTGACGCCCGCCTCGGGGCGTATGGGCTTCAAGCTGGGTTGCCGGCAGTGGGCCGACGCTAGCCTCTAGCTCTTTGATACTGTGGCCCGGGTCCAGGTCGAGCACCATCATGTTGGCGCCGCCCACGTCCATGGCAATATTCGCCCTAGGCCAGCGTGCCCACCAGTCGGTGATTGTCTCGCGGTTAGTCGTAGCCTCAATGACGCCGTGTTCAGTGTATGGCGTCTTGTCCGCGCGGGCAGGGAATATGGGCCATCCCCGCCCCGCGTAGGCTAGCGCTGCTTCTAGCAGGGTCAAAGTGCGGCCCTAGTCCGTTATTCTCTGGGATATTTTTTGGGGTAGTTTCTCCGGCGTGACCCATATTTCATGCAGGAACACCCGGAAGTGCCCGTCTTTGGTGCTGAGGTGGCAAGCCTTGTTCGCGTTGTTCGACATAAGGATTTCCCTTCCGTTCTGTGATTTTCCCGTGAGCCAGCGAGGGTAATGCTAAATACCCCGGAATGTCAAGGGCTTGAGACGGGGCGCTTGACAAGCTAGGGGGATCACGTGATACCATCCTCGGGAAGGCGGTGTCGCATAGTGTGGTTAATGTACCGGGCCGTGCCCGGAGAACTGGGGCTCCAATCCCAGCGCCGCCAACCAAGCTAAGGGAAACTAGAACGGAAGGAACCACCAGTGCTCAAACGCATCTTTAGCCGCACCTTGGTCTACTTCATCGTCGCTGCGGTGGCGACCGTCATGTATATCGGGGTAGCCCACGGCGAGACAATCACCGACACCACCTTGGACGACCAGATCGGCTGGGCCGCCGTTGCCCCCGACGCTCAAAGCATCGACGCGACTGCCGAGGGTTGGATAGGTCAGGCGCCGGTCGAGATTAGTTTCTATGTGTCCGAGCCTTTGAACATGCGTCCCAAGCTGCGCCTCAGCACGCCGAAAGAAATCCAGGGGCGCAAGTGCTCCATGGTGTTCGTCGAGCTAAGCCGCCTTCATGCGGAAGTCGAGGAAAGCGCCATCACTCTGGCGGTCAACCCCAGCGCGGTCGGCATTGTGTGCGAGGATCAGGCCACCAGCATCGACACCGACCGGGGCTTCATTCAGGCCAGCACCACCAATGAGGACGGCAGCGTCACGACCCCCCTGCTGATCCAAAACCAGCGCTTCAATGAGGACGTGGCCCGCGCCGGGTTGCTCGCGGAAGGCTTTTCCTACCGTGCTACGGCACCCTTTGTAGCCGGCAACGGCAGGTACAGCGGCACCCTCCACATCTTTACGGTCGGCCAGGGTGTCGAGGCTAAGTGGATTATTTTTATCAGCGAGGAACACAAGCCCGCCGTGCTTACGTTCTGGGACGGGGGCATAGGCTTTGAGGTGTCGCCCGAGGAAGGCGTACACTATCGCGCCATCAGTCGTGACAAGGGCTTGGTGCGGTTCGTACACGATGAGCATGGCTCGGGCTATCAGGTCACCGACACCCGCCCGGGCGGCGAAAAGCGCCTGCTCGGGACTGCCACGCGCCTCGACGCCATCATCGGGTTCGCGGAGTAGCCGCAGAAACCCTAACGATTTGACGGGGGTGGTGTCCCGTGATACCATCTTTTCACGATACGAAGCGGGAAACGGGAAAGCTTCTTTACCACACACACTAGTCGGTGCGGAAACTCTCCCTTTCCTCCCCCCCCCTATTTTTTGAGGAGAACATCACATGACTGCACCAGAGAAATCTGACGCTGCAAAGGCGAAAGCGGCGAAAGCCAAGCAGGCCAAGATCGACGAGGCCGCCGCCGCGAAGGAGCGGAAGGCCAAACAGGACAACGCCCGCAAAGAGGCTGAAAGCGCGGCCAAGGGCGCCGAGACTTCCCTAATGGCTGAGGTTGCGCCCATCGCGAAGGAAGTAAACGTCCGCCTGGGCAAGGCCAACAAGAACGACAGCGACGCCACCGATCACCGGCTATCGGCAGCCCTCCAGTTGGGCGAAGCTGAGGCGGTGTTCAAGGAGCGCAAGGTCAAGGGAACCTCGTTCAAAGCCTGGGTCGAACAGAACATCGTCGATCTTACCTACGAGAGCGTCCGTAAGTTGATCCCGATTGCCAAGGCCGACGATCCGGTCGCGGCGCTCGAAGATTACCGTGCGGACAACGCCCGTCGCAACCGCAAGTCACGGCTGGCGAACAAGCCTGCCACGGCGGCAGCCGGCACGACCACCACCCGGGCTATCCCGGCGGCCCCAACGGGCTCCAAGGACGGCGCCTACGAGGTCGCGCAGAATGCGGTGGCCCAGATTACCGACACCGGCCAAGTCGAGTTTGCCCGGGGCCTTGCTAAGCAGCACGGCTTTGTGGTGGTCGATGAGGACGCTGCGGCTCTGGTCAAGCTGGCCAAGACCAAGCCCCTCGACGCCTACAAAAAGGTATTCCGTACCCTGGACGTCAAGACCAAGCTGGAGGCCGTTACGTGGGCTGCCGGCGAGATCGGGCAGACGCTTAGTTCTGAGTTTGCGGCCCCGGCGGCGGTGGACAAGGACGACGACCTTGCGATCCCGGCGGCTCTGGATCAACGTCCAGCCAAGGCCGCTTAGCGGTATCACGTGATACCCCGCCTCGGCTTCGGTCGGGGCGGTTACTTTTTTTTTGAAAGGGGAAACGTATGAAAGCTAAACTACTCAAAGGCACGTGGGACGGTAAGGGCCTGCTGCCCAAAGACCGGCGCATCGAATGCACCCCCGACCTGACCACTAGCGGGTCGGTCGTGCTTTGGTTGCACCCCGAGAGCGCCAAGCGCATGGGCCTGAAGTGGGTGTTCTCCAGCGCTGTGACCATGAGCCTGCGTAACCGCTTCCGGTGCTGGCGCCTCAAACGGAGCGTCAAATGATCGGCCTCGCGAGCCCGAGCGATGGGCACGATGGGGATGCTCGATGGGAATTTATCATGGCGTTGTTCGATGAAGCCTACCGCCTGAAGCGCAACGTCATCGGCCTGCCAATGGCCCAAGCTACGATGACTTCCCAAGACGATTTGTTCCGCCAGAACATCTCGCCCGAAAGCATCAGCACCCACAGCCCCTCGTACCGGGAGCCGGTTTGAACCAAGCCGACCCAGACATAATCGCTAGTCGGGCTAAGGCGCCTCTGTTCTATCACGCGCCGGCCCCTAGCATTGTGACCCCGAAGCAGTACCAGCACGCGGGCGTGGAGTACGGCATCGCTCGGGCCAATCGCCTGTACGGTGACGAGCCGGGGCTGGGCAAGACCGCCGAGTGCATCCTAACAGACAACGCCATCGACGCCCGCGAGCGCACCCTGTGCATCGTGCCGGCCAGCCTGCGCCTGAACTGGGAGCGGGAGATTTGGATGTGGTCCACGCGGGAGAACGTCTCGACCTACCCCATCCTCAAAGCCTCGGATGGTGTCAGCGATCAGGCGGACTTCGTTATCATCTCGTACGACCTGCTCCGGAACCCGGCGATCCACGAAGCCATCATGGCGCTGCGGTGGGGGCATCTAATCATGGACGAGGCCCACGCCCTGAAAGACCCGAAGGGCAACGCCCGCACCAAGGCGATCCTCGGCTGGCACGACAAGGGCACGGACGTTCCCGGCATCACGGATGTCTGCGGCAGCTACACCATGGCCAGCGGAACCATCCTCCCCAACCAGCCTTCCGAATGCTACAACGCCATCCGCCTGCTCGACTGGTCCGCCATCGACCACATCAGTCTCTCGACCTTCATGGAGGCTTACTACGGCATGGGCTGGGGCATGGCGACCGGGATGCACAAGGTCACCCGAGCGGACGGCATGGTCATCCAGAAGTTTGGCGCGTACCGAGCGCAGGTCCGCAACCAGCCGAAGAACCTCGACGACCTACAGCACCGCCTTCGCAAGAAGGTGATGGTGCGGCGCCTCAAGGCCCACGTGCTGGACGAGCTACCCCCCAAGCAGTGGCACCCATTCCCCCTGGCCCTGACGCCCGCGCTACGTAAGGCGATGAAGCACCCCGGCTGGCTAGAGGCTGAGCGGCTGTATGATCTGAACCCTGCGGCCTTCGACCACGGCGTGCCTATTGACGGCGCGGTGTCCACTGCTCGACGTGAGCTAGGCGAGGCTAAGGCGCCAGCGGTGGCCGACTACTGCGACGAGCTATTGCGCGAGGTGGACTGCATCATGGTGGGCGCGTGGCATCACACGGTGCTCGACTACCTGCGCGAGCGGTTCAAGAAGTACAATGTCGTCTACATGGACGGCAGCACCAGCGCCAAGAAGAAGCAGGCGGCGGTCGACCAATTCCAGGAGCGTCCAGACGTTCGCGTCATCCTCGGACAGGTCCGCCCGCTCGGGGAAGGCTGGACGCTGCATCGAGCGCAGGACGGCGTGCTCGCTGAGTTTGACTGGACCCCTGGTAAGAACGATCAATTCATCGACCGGCTGCATCGTATCGGACAGCGTGGCCACGTCCTGGGGCATATCCCTATTGTCCCCGGCACCCTCGACGAACGCATTCTCGCGACCGCCGTGGGTAAGGATCAGAACATTCACCTAGCCCTCGACTATCAGTCTTAACCCAAGGAGATAGAGCCATGAAAGAGAAATACCCTACAGCGATGAGGGCTCTCGGCATTCCCGCCGGGGAGATGCCGCCGCAGGTGATGCCAGCGGCGGAGGCTTTCGTTAAACTTATGGAGGCCCTGCCCGGGTTGTTCTACATCCACCCGACATGCCGACCGGCTGCGGCGCGCGTCATAGGCCAGCTACAGGAGGCGATCTCCTATGAGGGGCTGATCCTTCACGCCTACGAGGAGCTGGAGGCATCCGACGCGCTTGACTTGAAGCAACACTAGGTGTACTCTGGCTAAAGATCATCAGGAACAAGGGGATAGGAACATGAAGATCGACATAACATTCAACGACTGCACCCCAGAGGAAGCCAAGGGCCTGCTTGCTTTTGCCTCTGGCACTGCCCCGGCGGAGGCCAAAGCCCCCCATCGTGAGCCCCCGGCGCGCAAGAAGCGCAAGACCAACGCTGAGATCGAGGCCGACAAGGCCGCCGAGGAAGCAGCTAAAGAACCTACCAACGTCGAGACCATCGACCCGGTTGAGGAGACACCCGCTGCGGACCCTACCGTCGCCGCCCCAGAAGGCGGCCCGAGCCCGACATCCCGCAGACGCCCGCGCCCTGGTACTGCTGCGGCACCTGTCGCAACACACACCAATGCAGCAGCCGAGGCTGGTGCGAAAACGAAATCCCCTTCTGAGGATGAAATCCTGGACGGGGATCTAGTCAAGGCGGCTACCCTCGCGGCGGCAGCCAAGGGTGCAGACTTCGTTCATGCCGTCATGGCTGAGTTTGGGGTCGAGCACGTTGGGGCTATCGCCCTTGAGATGCGTCAGGAGTTTGTCGACCGTATGGCGGCTGGCGAGTGATTATCGTCACGGTCGCGCTGCACTCGGCCCGCACGGGCGACGTTAGCACCTTGGGCGAGATGCGGATCGCTAACGTGGGCGGCACTCACACTCACGGCGACTACGCGGTCGACGTTATGCGGAAGGGCACCAGTGCTCATCTGCCGGGGCCGATAACTCGTACTGGTAAAGTCGAGAAATACCCGCGCCTTGCCTTCAATGTATGGCGCCTCGTAGCCCGGTCACTAAAGGCCGCGTTTCCTGAGGAGGACAAGGCGAATGACTGAGCTACCGACACCTCACTCTCCCCTAGGCGCCAGCGGTGCCGAGCGTTGGCTGGAATGCGCCGGGTCTATCTCCCTGGCTCCAGCACCCGAGGACGTAGAGGATGAGGATGACGACACATTCTCAGGCCCGGGACAGGCGGCGCATCACCTAGCCGAGGTGTGTTTGAACAGCGGCGAAGATGCCTGGATGCATATGGGTAAGGAGATACCCACGGACAACGCCCCGATTGTGGTCGACATCGAGATGGCCAACGGGGTCCAGCCCTACTTAAACTTTGTGCGCGAGACCTACCCCGACCGGAACCAAGGCAACCACTGGGTGGAGCGGCGCTTCCACTGCCCCTCGATCCATGAATTTTTCTACGGCACGGCGGATGATGTCTACTACTGGGAGACCGAGCGTGTCCTGGATGTCACGGACTTCAAGTACGGCGCCGGCATCGTTGTCGAGGTTCCGTGGAACGTGCAGACCATGTACTACGCCTGCGGCGTCCTCGAAACCCTGGACCTCTGGGACAAGGTAGACAAGGTGCGGCTGCGGATCGTGCAGCCCCGCGCCCACCACTTCGACGGCCCGGTTCGTATGTGGACTGTCCCCGTGGCCGACCTGCGTAAGTGGATGGAGGAAGTGCTGGTCCCGGGGATGGACCGAGCGCTGGTATCACGTGACACCAAGAGCGGTATGCACTGTCGCTTCTGCCCCGTCCGATCCCGTGCCTGCCCCCAGCTAATGAAAGACATGAAGGAGCTAGAGGATATGACCAACGAAGCCCGCGAGGGGAGCGCCGCCAAGGAATTGACCGAGGCCCAGCTAGGGCACTTCATGGGTCTGTTCAACTTGGCCAAGATCATCAACAAGGCCGCGCAGAAGACGGCGTTCAATCGGCTTCAGGCGGGTAAGAAAGTCCCGGGCTTTAAGCTGGTCAACGCTCGGTCGAACCGCGAGCTAAAGGAAGGCGGCGAGGCTGCGGCGATTGATAAGTTTGGCCAGCTTGCCTACTCTGCGCCGATGCTACTGTCGCCAGCCCAGCTAGAGAAACTGCCGGGCGGTACGACATTCGTTGAGCGCTGGGCCTTCAAGCCGAACCGTGGCCTGACGCTCACCGAGGGCGACGACACCCGGCCAGCGGTCAACCAAGACACCAAGTCTCTGTTCACTGCGAAGAAGGGGGAGAAATAATGGAGCGCCTCAACGACCTGAGGGCTAAAGCCCAATTCAAAATGACGCCGCTTATCCAGCGCTTGGCTGACGCCATCAAGGAGGAGGACCAGAACCGCCGGGTAGGCCAGCGTCATCCCCTGGTAATCTTGGGCACCCGCCAGGAGCCCTATGACGTGAAAGAAGGGAGAGAATTTAAGCCGGTCAGGCGCCTGTACTACAACCAAACAACGACAAGGGTGCAGGAAACAGTACGAGTTATCACCCGCGTCGAGCTTCCCGCCCTGTCCAAGGCGAAGCGCAATGCGGCCCGTCGCAAGGCGGCAGGACAAACCTACGACAAGCTATTCGCTTAATCTGAAACAAGGAGAAAGATCACATGACCCAAGCTAGTTTTAAGGAGCCGTTCGCGCTCCCAGAAGGCCGACTGATTAACCACTCGCTATTCGTTCCGGACGTGTATGTGGACCCGAAGACCGGCAAAGAAGGCCTCCCGTCCTACAAGGTCGAGCTTGCTTTCGACGGCGGCATCATCTGGCCGGCAGAACCCGGTGGCGAACTCACGCTCATCGACCGTATCTTGGCGGCGGCTGACGAAGCCTTCGGTCCAGGCACGCGGGACAATGAAGACCTCGTTATCCCGATCTTGACCGGCGATAAGCTGGCGGCCAAGCGGGAGGCCAAAGGCAAGGAAGGCGACGCCTACAAAGGCATGGATGTCGTCCGCGCTAACACGGTCTTCAACCTCCACGGCGAGCGTGGCCCCGGCGGTATCCAGGTCTTTGGCCCGGATGTCCTACCGATCTTGCCGGTCAACTCGGCGGAGATTTACCGGGGCTGCTACGGTGAGGCGGCGATCACGCTCGACACCTACACCGACAACCACGGCAACCCGGCGGTGACCCTGTACCTCAAGGCGTTCCAGAAGACCCGAGACGGTGACCGCTTGGTGGCGCAGAGTGATATCAGCGGCCTGTTCCAGAACCATGGCGGTGCTGCGGCCACCCAAGGCGAGGCAGCAGCCCCGGCAGCCCCGGCAGCAGCCGGTCGTCGCCGCCGCTAACCCCATCCCCGCGCTGCCCAGAGCAGCGTAGGGTGTCGAGAGCAGGGGCGGGCGGTTATTCGTTCGCTGACCCGCCCCTTCTTTCTCTAACCTAGGAGGACACAAGCCATGACGACAATAACCCCTGACTCCATGGTCCAGCGCTGGACCGATCCCAAGGCCCGCCCGCTTTTCAAGGGTAGCCTGATTGACGACGACGGGTGCAAGTGCGCTCAAGGCGACGTTCTTGCATGT
>Ga0222664_1000896_pt1 | contig 13220 bp, 16 predicted proteins | sample AntAcemetagen604_FD_181147 | JGI IMG/M metagenome (GOLD analysis project Ga0222664, IMG submission 181147) | Saline water microbial communities from Ace Lake, Antarctica - #604 | ecosystem: Environmental > Aquatic > Non-marine Saline and Alkaline > Saline | place: Antarctica: Ace Lake...
CAGACCTCACGGAAGCACTTTGGATTCTCGTTTGTGAGAATGCAATCGCCAAGGTGGGGCATTCTGTCGGTCTAACTGAATGTAAAAACCTAGTCAAATGAATTGACTACAAAAACCTAGTAAATTATTTTGACTATGAAACCTTAGTCATATACTCTATTCTTGACACTGAATTGGGAGAGTTATGGGAACGCTACGCGGAACCGTGAGAGATGCTGAGGGACTCGGGTTGCTGTTGCAGCAAGGGCGCCTTGCAGCAGGGTTAACCCAGCGACAACTGGCTGATCAACTAAATGTCAGCCAGTCCTACATTTGGGCACTTGAGAGTGGCAAGGACGTGAAAGTTCTAGATCGAATATTTGCCGTCATGAGGGCGACTGGTGTAACTATGGCTCTTGAGGTTCCTGATGGCCAGCCTCAACGTTGAGCTTCATGGTGAGCTTCTTGGTCGCCTGATTGGGACCAGCAGGCGAAACTTTGATTTTGTAGCCGATTCAGCCGCCTTAGAAAAGTATGGTTTGGGTAGTCAGGTTCTTTCGGTCGCGGTTCCTCTATTAAGTAACAACTCGGGAGGCAAAGCCGATCGCCGGCGCAACTATTTCGCTGAACTATTGCCCGAGGGTGACAGCTTGGAACGTTTGGCTAGCGACCTAAGGGTGCCAACTGATGATGTCCTTCGGCTCCTGGCGCAGTTTGGTCGCGATGTCGCCGGTGCGGTTGAGATTTTTGACCCCCAGTTGCCCGGCGAGCCAAAAACACCAGCCCTTCTCCCGGTTACCGAAATTATGATCGCCGACTTAATGCGAAATGTTAAGAGCGAGCCTTTTGCGAATGCCCCCAAGCGTGGGCGAACTTCGCTGGCAGGAGTTCAGGAAAAAATAGTCTTGGCACGGGTGAATAAGAGCTGGAATCGAGTTCTGGACGGCTACCCCTCCACCCATATTCTCAAGCCGTCCGCCACTAGTTATCCAACGATGATTTTTGATGAAGAATACGGCCAAAGAATTTGCCGGTTGCTTGGTATTGCGAACTTCGAAGTTGATATCCAAACCTTCGATGGGCTTGACTGCCTGGTCATTCAAAGATTCGACCGAACCCGGGACGAGGAACCCAAAAGGATTCACCAAGAGGACATGAACCAAGCTCTGGGTGCCTCTAAGAATGAAAAATACCAAGAGTACGGAGGCAAGGTTTCACTCAAACGTGTCTCTCAGGTTATTTCCCGAAGCTTGGAAGCAGACTCGCTCACGCGGCTCTTGCGGCAAGTAGCAGTCTCACTTGCGATTGGCAATCTAGACATGCACGCCAAAAATATTAGTATTTTCCACTTTGAGGACGGGCAGATTGCTCTCACTCCAGCGTATGACATGGTTCCCCAGACCCACCTTGACGACGATGGCAGGATGGCGCTGGCAATCAACAATCAGTACATCCACTCTCAGATCAGCGCGAATGACCTCATTGCCGAGGCTGAGTCTTGGGGAATGCGCAACGTAAGGCAGGAAATAAGTGACACATTGGAGCAGGTTTTGGGGATTATCGGCTCCGAGGCGCCCCACAAACTTGCCCACCCGAGACTGCGTGAAGACATAGAATTTTTTGCCACTCGATTACTTTCTGGGCTTTAGCTCTTTGCAGAGTGAAATTTGCTGATCCTCATTGTCGAGGTAATCGGACTATAGGGGCTCTGTCCAAGAACCAAGGGCGGACTTTTCATCCGGCTGATTATTACTAATTCTTGGCTAGAAGCCCATTGGTTATTGGTGCTCTTTGTTCCACTCTGCTTCGTCATGAAACATGGAGCCTTATTGGGTTTCTGGGTATGCAGTGTTTGGTGAATAGCCCTCTGGTCCAAAGTGATAATCCCCTTGATCCATTGGTGGGAAGGTGTCGTTATCGAGCAAGGCGCTGCTAGATAGAAGCCGCACTTCTTTGCACTGACATCTATTTCATTGAAGGTATTGGGGCTTGGCCTCAAATCAGTAAAGGACGGGCAAAAACTTCTTTTCTTGCATGACAGCCATTTCTATTGGCATCTATCCAATGAGGAAAAAGACCTCGATCATAAACACTTGTTACCTCGGGAGCGATGGTGAGGCTAAGTAAAAGCTGTTCTTACTTATTAGCCGCTTATTGGCTGCCAGCATCTGGCTCATTGGCAGGAGCCGGACCCAGGCAAAGTTCGCCTGGGTGCCAACCATGATGCTGATCTCTAGAAGAAGCCAATCCGGATTCGATCATCCAATCGGAAAATAGCCTGAGTTGGGATCATGGGTTGAGCAGTTAGTGAGAGGCGCATCGCTCAAATAATACGGTCGCCACCTACCCAAGATTCCCTCGCTCGGACCATCGGTCTTGATATAAAGAAGGTTGGCCTCTGGGGCAAAGGTTATGTCACTATCTACTACGTTCAGAGCGTCAAAGTTGGCTCTCGGTGCATCATGGGTTTTTAGAAGCACAATTAGTTTGTTGTATTGGATGGCTACGGTTTCCAAATCAATCAGCTCAACTGTTGCTGGAAACCGAGGCAAATCGGCTTTCACTCTGGCTTGAATGAAGTGGGTTTTGTGCCCAGGGGTATATAGCCCGCAATCTTCTGGGAATGTCTCTGCCAATAGTTGCTCCTTATATAAAGGGTCTTATGCCCGACGACTTGCCCCAGCAATTGCTGGGGCCGCATCTTCTACTGGAGCACCCTGGTCGTGAGATCCGGGTTGCTATGCAGCTAGCCAGTTACTTAGCACTGCAGTTCTTGATGCATTTTTTTGTCTAGTTCTTTGCTGCCTTATTGAGAAGAAACGCCTAGTTAGCGCTCTTCCTCGTTCCACTCTGCTTCCTCATCAAACATTGAGCCATATTGAGTTTCAGGGTATGCAGTATTTGCCGAGTAGCCTTCTGGTCCAGAGTGCATATCGCCCTCATCCATTTGCTCTGGGGTACTAGTTGTCCTGGTCGGTGTCGCAACTCCGGGCGGAGATGAGAATACGGCGACGAAGAAGAGCACCACGGCCAGCGCAGCGGCTAGAAAGCCGATAATCACTACGAACATTAATATCTCCATGCCTTGAAACATAGCTGGGGGGTACGACGTTTTTTGAAGGGAGCGTTTGGGAAAGGCCTGACTCAGGATCTGAGATAGCTGCTACTTGCCCCGGATTCCTCTGGTCCATAGGCCGAAGAGGACAGAAATACACAAGCTAAGGCCAAAGATAACCATGGCGACAGGAGCTGCCAGCACTGCCACTAGGGCAGTGATGGCCACAGCCCAAACAAACCTAAGCACGCCAGTCAACCTGGACCGTCGCATGACTCGAGTTAGCTATCGTCCACATGAGAAATAAGGCACTAGATCGTGACAATCAGGACACTTTCTGCCCATCTAGTCGTCCAACTGGTCGGGGCCTGTGTCTGCTGGAGGATCGGCCTCACCAGAGTCGGCATCTTCGCATTTCAAGCAAATCCACTCTGGGGTGTTCTCCCCAACTATGCAGCCCGTGAAGGTTACCCAGTCCTTGGGGTTTGCAAGGTCATCATCGTTGGGCGCTCCAAGAATGACCTTGTGCATACGTGACCCACAGACGGGACACTCTTTTATAGGTACCTCTTCTATCTTTTCTGTTTCGAGTTCCGCTGCCCATTGAGCAAGGGAAATCCAGGTCTCTTTTCCATCCACCATCTTCAGAACGGTAAATTCTGGCTCGTCATTGTAAATCGATTCCCGTGACATGAGTGACCCCCTTCACTTTTCAGACTAAGGGGAGGTCAAGACATCTTTGGGGCAGAAAGTTCTCGAAGCTACCTTTCAAATATCTTGTAACGGCCATTGGGTCGGACCTGGATGGGGGATTAATATCCCAGACTTGGAGTGCTCACAGGTAATAACCGCTTTTCATGTAATGGAGGAGTGTGCTGTTCTCTGATTCGACGCGGGCTTTGAGCTGAGGAACTAATTTCTAGCCGAACTTGGCCATGTAGAAAGACTCGGGCGCTTCCCCAACAATCTCAAATCCGAGGTGGTGGTAAATCGCAATAGCCTTGACGTTATCTTTGCCAACATCGAGGTGGACACCGACCCCTGCCGACCGGACAAAATTGTCAATCAGGCGCCTGGCGAGACCGCCCCCTTGGGCTCTGGGTAAGAGATCAATGTGGAAATGGGCAGGATATTTTTCCGCTATTTCCGGCGGTGCTGTTGGCGGGTTGTGTATGAGCTCAATGACCTGGCCGTTCCAGTCGTTACTCCCAGTCAATGGGTACTGTTGCCGAAGGGTTGGCCACCAATTGGCTTCACACCACTGCCAGAAATCAACGCTGTTGGTTGTGGCCAAAAAATAACCAGCTACCCCATGATTATCGACTGCGATTGAGGCTAGCTCCGGATGCCGAACAAGGTAGGGGCCAACGTATACCTGTCCAAGAAGTTCGGGGTTTGCATCCGGGCTTGGGCGTCCGCCTCCCGGCTCTGAAGTCTCCAAGCAGACAGCGTAGGAGCCAGGCAGGTGAGAAAAGTTGAAATTGACCACGTCGACCACAGGAAACAGAATAGGCCACCGACCAACTGGTTCATAAAGTGGGTCACCGGTTACTGAAAAGTGGTTCAGTGTGTGATTTGGTCTTAGCCGCCAAAGTCACCCATAAATTGCTCTAAGACAGCCATGAAGGCGGGTTGAAGATAGCAAAGTGGTCTCCCTTGCGATGCCGGATTGTTACGAAGTGGTCTACATCAGGCCTTGACTAAGTTCGCCCTTTATGTATTTACTCATCACTATGGATCCCTCGACGCGCTCTACCCCCCGCAACCGGAATGCCGTTCGGCTGCAGCTGCAAGGGATTATCTCAGGAATGCGCGTGGGAGATCGTTTACCCAGTGAGCGAGAGCTCAGTGGACAATGGGAAATTGCCCGCATGACCGTAAGACGTGCTCTGGATGAACTTTTCAAAGAGGGTGCTATCGAGAGACGTCACGGCTCTGGAACATACGTCGCCCCCAGACCTTTTGTTCGCGCACTTGGCCTGACATCGTTCTCAGAAGACATGAGAAACCGTGGTCTGGTCCCAGGAAGCAAGCTCATCTCCTTTACCCCGGGCATAGCGGATGCAGTTGTGGCAAAAAGGCTTCACGTGCCGTTGGGCACTCCGGTTCACAAGTTCACCCGACTCCGCTTGGCAACAGGTGAGCCATTGGCTCTAGAAACTGTGTGGATCAAGCAATCTCTGGTTCCGGGGCTAAGCGAATATGACTTGGGTGGGTCGCTCTACAAGACCCTGGCTGATAGATACCGGATTAGCGTCGGTGCAGCCACTGTGACCATAGGGCCGGTTATCCCGGAGGCTGCAGTCAGAAATCTTCTGGAAATTGGCAGTACCCAGGGCTGTCTCCTAATCGAAATGGTTGACTCCGATCTTCGTGGAAACGTAATTATGTATGCTCGCTGCACTTATCGAGGAGACAAGTATCAGCTCACGGCCGATGTATCCGGTGGCGCCTTCGCTCGAGGTTCGATGCAGGAGATGCAAAAATGAGCGCGAGGGTGCTGGCCGTAGATGGAGGTCAATCGGGGATTCGGCTTCAAATGAGCGACTCTTCAAGAGTTATCGAAACACACGGTGCAAGCAGGCTTGAAGGCGATGTCCTGAATAGAGTCCACGATTTGGTTGTGGCTGCCGTAGAAAAAGAGTTTGTGGACCCGGTTGACACGGTTGTCCTCGGGCTCAGCACCTCACCGCCGGACAAACAAGAGGCCCTTGGCATCGCCAGCAAAATAGGCCAATCCCTTGGCGCAAAACGCGTGATTGTGACCGATGACAGTGTGACGCATCATGCCTCTTTCTTTAGAGGTTCTCCGGGAATCGCGCTGGCAATTGGAACCGGGGTTGCCTGTATCAGTGTCGGTAACCAAAAAGACTCGATGTTCTCGGTAAGCGGTTATGGCTACTTACTTGGAGACGATGGCGGCGGCTTTTCAATCGGTAGAAACGCCCTGCGATTGGCATTGGACACTCAATTTGAACGACCTGACAGCAAAATGGTTGAGCTGGCAACTAGTCGATTCGGATCGATCACTGCTCTGCCTGCCCAGGTGCATTCGCGCACTAGGGCAGTAAACGAAATCTCGCAGTTTGCTCAAGAGGTCCTCAAGTTAGCCACAAACGACCAAGAGGCGCTATCGATTGTCGAACAAGCCAGCCTTGACCTAGCAAAAACTGTTCAGCGCGCTATCAAGGCTGCCGATTTGACTCCCGAAGCAGCTGAACTGGCATGGTCTGGCCGATTATTTGCTCACTCGCCCCTTGCTCGAGCATTGCTGGAAAACACGGTGTCTTCGATAATTCCTGGGCTGACAATTCGATACAAAGACAGTAACCCGCTAGCCGGAGGCCTTTGGCTAGGAGAGGTATCTGACTTTGGCCCCTACAAACAAATGATCCAGGCCTGGAGTGCCTAGATGGGAAGGAAAAAGTGACCGATACAGCCACTAGCACAGCCAACGTCGCGGAGCAATATCTTCGTGGGCTACAAGATGCCCTTGGAACACTGCTCCTAGAGCAGAATGCCGCGCTACAAACGGGGGCAGCTCTAATTGCAAAGACCGTTGCGGCTGGAGGTACTGTTCATGCTTTCGGCACCGGGCATTCCCACATGCTCGCCGAAGAGCTTTTTTACAGAGCGGGAGGCCTAGTTGATGTCAACCCGATAATTTTTGATGGACTACTGATGCATCATGATCCAACGTTGAGCACTCGACTAGAGCGGCTTCCAGGCCTGGCCAAAGCTCTTCTGGATAGTCATGAACTGTCCAGTCAGGACGTGGCCATTATCGCGTCGAATTCAGGGGCAAACGCCGCCATTTGCGAAATGGCCGAGGCGATGCAGGCTGCGGGCGTGCCGGTGATTGCAATAACCAGTCTCAACCACGCAACATCGAAGGATGCCCGAGTGAGTGACAGGCGACGTCTCCATGAAATTTCGGAAGTAGCAATTGACAACGGAGGCTTGGTAGGTGACGCCTCTATTCAAATTGAGGGCTTTGATAAAAAGGTTGCTCCAACTTCGACGGTTATCGGTGCCGCCATCATAAATGCACTGGTAGCCCAGAGCGTTGCCAATCTTGTCGAAAAGGGAATACACCCTGCCGTCTACACCAGCAGTAACACCGAAGGTGGCGATGAAGAAAACGCACAATACCTAAATGCTCGACGCCTTGGGGCGATGTGATGACTGAAGTTGTCAGAGGGGAAATTTCCAAACGAGCATTTGCGATTCGTGGGGTTATCGAGGGGTTTTACGGCCCCCCTTGGTCTCACAAAGAACGGCTTGGCTTCTTAGAGTTCATGGCCGATCACAGAATGAATATGTTTGTATTTTCCCCGAAAGACGAGCCGCTGTTGCGACATGACTGGGCCGAGAAACCCGATGGAGTTTGGGTGGAACGTATTCAAGAACTCAGAACGCGTGCATCGGATCTCGGCATCAGATTTGCGATTGCACTTTCACCGGGCCTGTCAATTCGTTATTCGGACCAGGATGATCGAAGCCGATTGATTGGCAAACTGCGATTCTTTGCGGACATGGGGGTGCGGGACTTCGGTCTTTTTTTGGACGACATCCCCTCGCAGTTGCAGTGGCCTCGGGACCAGCAAACTTTTACCTCGCTGGCAGAAGCGCACCGATCGCTAGTGATTGCAGTGCACGAATCCCTGTCGGAGATAGCAGGCTCCTCACTGATGATCTGCCCTGAAACCTATTGGGGGTCAGGCACGGAGGCCTACCTTGCCGAGCTAAGTCGGGGGCTTCCCTTAGAAATCGACATCATGTGGACCGGCAAATCTATCTGTTCGGCAACCCTTGAGGTGGCCGATGCAATCACGTTTGCCGAAACGACGGGTCGCCCCCCTTTGTATTGGGATAACTACCCCGTAAACGATGTGGCGATGTCTCATGAACTGCACTTAGGCCCCTATGAGCGCCGGGACCCCGAACTGTATAACACCAGCCGTGGAATCATCGTGAACGCAATGGAGATGGCGGAAGCCTCAAAGATTGCGATTGCTACGGCAGGAGACTTCCTGGCCGACCCCTTTGGGTATGAGACCGAACAAAGCTGGGTTCGCGGTATTGCCGATGTCACAAAAAGCGCCAAGGATGCAGCTGCATTCGAGGTATTCGCCGGAAACTCAAGGTCTTCATGTCTGTCTCTAAGTGACGCCGAGGAGCTCAACCAGGCACTCGCCGCACTCGAATTCTCAAATATCTCTGGCGTCCTAGAGCCCGGAATTTTGGCTATGTCCGATCTTGCAAGAAAGTTTGAGGACTCAGCGGCGCATTTACTGTCCGAAAGCTTCGGAAACAAGGAACTTATTTCTCAATGCCGTCCTTGGTTGGACACTTTCAGAATTGGCGCAGAGATCCTGCGTCATTTGGCCACGTTGGCGCAGGAGCGTCAGCTGGACTCGGCTCGAGCTTCAGAGTTCGAACCGGCCTTCACTCGCTTGCGTTCCACTGGTAAGCGAGTGTTTGGCGACTCCCTAGAGATGTTTTTGGAGCATCTAATTCGAGAATCGCCTATAAACGACACACCAACAAAAAACTATGAGGAGTGATAGGAATGATAACTAAAAGAAGCAGTGCAATTATTGCCTTAGCGGCAGCGTCAGCTTTGCTACTTGGGGCCTGTGCAACAAGTTCTGAGACAACAACTGATTCCGGTTCTGCTGGATCAACTGACAGCGTCGCAGAAGGCACATTGCGTGTTGCAATGGGTTCTCCTGGAGAAGCGCAAATAGCCGTCTGGGATCAGGTTGCCGCCCAGTTTGAGTCCGAAAACCCGGGTATCAAGGTGGAAATGAACTACGTTGACGATGACCTTTACCAGACAATTGGCTTGCCAAACCTGCTTTCAGGTCGCGATGCACCAGATGTCTACTTTGAGTGGGCTGGTAGCAGGCTTGCTGAGAGGAACCAGGGCGGCTACGCAGCTGACCTAACTTCTTACATGTCTAGTGGTGTCCTATCGGGCATCTGGGAGGAATCAGCATTCTCCTCGGGTGAAGTCGATGGAAAGCTATTGTTGGCGCCTCACAAGGCAGACGTGACCAACGTCATTTGGTACAACGTTGATATGTTCGATGAGCTGGGAATCACTCCCCCAACCACTTGGAGTGAACTAATGACTACCTGTCAGGTTGTTTCCGAGGCAGGCTACATCCCAATGGCGACCGGAAATAAGGACTTTTGGGCCGCAGGTAACTGGCTGGGGCACCTAACGTCCCGAGTTGTAGGTGAAGATGTCTACGATTCGGCATTAGGCCAACGCACATCATTCAACACGCCTGAGTGGGTAGAAGCCTTTGGTTACATCAAAGAGCTCGCCGACAACAACTGCGTGAATGAAAGCGCTAACGCAATTGCAGATAACGAAGGTGCTCAGTTGTTCTTCCAAGGTGAAGCAGCAATGCACCCAATTGGTTCTTGGCTAGTCAGCTGGGCAATTGGTGAAGCACCTGACCTTAACTTTGACTACGTCAACCTACCTTCGATGCCAGGTGGTGCTGGAGATCAAGGCAGCGTAATTGGAGTTGTTACTGGTTATGTGATCAACGAAATGAGCCCACTTAAAGATAAAGCCGCCGAGTTCCTAGCAATGGCAAACAATGAGGAGTTCGTGGCCAAGTTCATCGAAGCAGAGGCTGTGCCATTGGCTATCTCTGCAGCAAACGCGGAGCTGGACGATAGAACAGCTCGCTTGAACACCATGCTGGCCGGATCAAACACGATTGTCGGACCCCCAGACACTGACTATGACCTAGAGGTTGCAGACTACTTCTACCGCGCGGTAGCCGCTGTGCTGGGAGGAGTCAGCACTCCAGAAGAGGCAGCAGCCGAATTGGCTGCATCAGTCGAATAACAACAGTTGAACTGCAGGGTGTGCTCGCGCAATGTGAGCGCACCCTGCACCAACAGAAAGCAAAAGCATGAAGGCCGAAAAACCGTGGGTACCGTTTCTATTTCTCGCACCCGCTTTGGCTTTTTTCGTCTTCGCGGTTTTGGTGCCAATGATTGCGACCGCCGGCTTTAGTTTCACGAACTGGAATGGTTTCGGTGAGTTCACCTTTGTGGGGGTTGTAAACTATGTGGAACTCGCTTCCGACAACATTTTTGCGAAATCCTTCACAAACGTTCTGTTTTACATTTTTGCTACGTTAATACTTGAAGTCCTGGTCGGTTTGTGCCTGGCTGGTCTGATCAGCGTCCAGAAGTCTGGTTCACTGTGGTTCCGCGTAGCACTTTTTGCACCAGTCATGCTGCCCATGGTTGTGGTTGCAGTGCTCTGGTCTTTCATCTACAATCCGGATTTTGGATTAGTGAACGGCGCCCTGAAGGCTGCTGGATTAGAAGATTTCACTCGCGTTTGGCTGGGTGACCCAGACACCGCCCTGTTGGCCATAAGCATCGTTTCAGGTTGGGTCTTCTCAGGTTTTTTCATGGTGATTTTTTACTCCGCTCTCCAACAGGTGCCAGAGGAGCTTTCTGAGGCTGCCAGCCTGGATGGAGCCAGCGAATGGCGGATTTTTTGGAGCGTGAAGATCCCTTTCATCCGCAATGCAATTGAGGTAGGGGTTTTGCTCTGTGTCACCGGCGCATTCCAAGGCTTTGATCTATTTTTCGTCCTAACAAATGGCGGACCCTTTAATGCCACGGAAATTCCAACAACGCTTTTGGTTCGCACCGTGTTCAGAAATGCCGATGTCGGCTACGGATCAGCAATGGCGGTTGTGCTAACGGTAGTGATACTAGTTGTGGGCTGGATGTTTGTCAGAATTCGCAAGTGGAATGATCAGAAGGAGTTGCGACGATGACCAAAGCAATTTACTTGCAGCGCCGTCCTAGGGTGGCACTGCGACAAAGACTCCCAAAACTACTGGTCACCTTGGGCTTGAGCCTCATCGCGCTCATTTATGCTTTCCCGCTGTTATGGATGACGGTATCTGGGCTAAAAACTAATCAACAGATATTCCGGGAACCATTCGCTCTGCCCGAAACTTGGGACTTCTCCATATGGATCGAGGCCTGGCAAGTGGGAAACATTGGGCAATACGCCCTCAATAGCGCCATCACCACTAGCGTGACGGTCGTAGTCATTCTCTTCGCCGGTTCTGCGGCAGCATTTGCCTTCAGTCGCTACCAGTTTCGTGGCAGGGGGGCACTGATGGGGTTACTGTCCCTTGGGTTGCTTCTTCCGCTGCAGTCCTACTTCATCGCTCAAAGCAGCATGTTCAATGCGCTGTATATCACCAACACTCGCTTCGCGCTCATCATCCCCTACATTGCAATGGGCCTTCCACTTGCCACCTACCTTTTGACGGTCTATTTGAAAGCCCTCCCCGATGAGCTTTTCGAAGCGGCCCGCATGGAGGGTGCGAGTGACTTCATGATCTACAGGCTTATCGCAATGCCCCTTCTCAAGCCAGGTCTTGCAACAGTGGGAATATTCTCCGCATTGGCGTCATGGAACGAGTTCTTGCTGGCATTGCTATACATCCAAGACGATGCCTTGAAAACTATCCCGACTGGCTTATTGGCTTTTTCAAGCCGCTACGTGACAGATTATGGACTGCTGTTTGCCGCCCTCACCATTGTCACCTTGCCCATGATCATCATTTACATCGCTTTCAACAAGCAAATTGTTGAGGGGCTTACGGCCGGAAGCCTAAAGTAACCTCGCCGGCAGATGAAGGATGTGGAGTTCCACGCTCTTTGCAACAGCAATCTCAGTGCTAATTGGCACACCCAACGCTCACAGACCTCAATGCCTCAAACTCCTTAGCATCAACACTCAGTTCCCACTTCACCTTCACGGTCATCCAGTCCTCGACATATTGGCACCGGTAACTAATGTTTGTTGGTAGCCACTCAGCGGGGTCTCTTGCTGACTTAGAGCGGTTAGACCCTGCACTAACCGCTATTAGTGCTTCCGCAAGGTCTAGGTCATTGGCGAATGCTTGGCGTCTTTCAGGACTCCACGCATTTGCACCGCTGTCCCAGGCTTCTTTTAGTGGAATCATGTGGTCAATGTCTAGCTTCGATGAATCAGTGATCACAACGGCGTCATAGCTTGAGAACCAGCTGCCGGTTAACACCTTGCAGCCTGCACCCAAGGTGACAGATTCTAGGGATTCAATAATCAGCACTTCTTCGCGGGCATTACAGCTGTCTCCGTCTGCATCTATCCAGTGCTTGAACAGACCCCTGTCATAACCACTTGTTACCTCTGGTTTGATCTCCATGCTTGCAAGCAAGAACGTGAACCTATCGACTTGTTCAGAAGACCCACCCTCCTCAGCAACCAGCTCTTCATTGGCAGTCTCCTGCCCAGGCTCCGATGGAGCTGGGCTGGAGCTGGCTGCAGGGGTTGCTTTTGGCTCAGGATCAGCAGATTCAGTCTCATTGGGTTCGGGCTCTGGTTCCTGAGAGGCAGACGCGGTGGGGGTTGATTGGGCTTGTGAGGCTGTTTGTGAGGTGGTTGGTTGTGGTTCTGGGCTGTCAGTGACAAGGCCAATGAAGCCAAGGATTACGACGCCAGTCACGATGGCAATTGTTTTTGGTTTCCACATCAGCCTCGCCCCCCAAGGGTCATCTAGCTAACACACTAGTTGGGCTTGCCTACAGTTTTATTGGCTGGCCTTATTGGTCGCCTTATTCACCATCGTCAGGCAGCAGCGCAAAGAATTCCATCTTGGCGTCCATCCACTCTTGGACGTGTCCTGATTCCAGGATGATCATCATTTCTGACATGGCATCTAGGTGGGGCTGATCTGCCATTGCAGCCATCTCAGCGCCATGCTGTTGGCTTTGGCTTGCTACTTCTTCGAAGCTTGAGCCTCGAAAAGCCTGACTGCAGGCTCCACCGAGTTCTAGGCAGCTAATTATCTTCATTGGCCAAGAGTCTAAAGGCTTGGCCCTTTGAAGTCACTTTTGCCGCGGTGCCCCCGATTGTTTTCCATAAATCACCAACGCGCCTTGGGAAATAACCGATTAGGCGATTCCAGTTGGCATACTAAAGACATTCCGTTTTATCGAAGATGATTGTGAGGGCCAAATGATAGGCAATACCTTTTCTTTTTCCTCAGAGGCTGGCCACACATGTTTACCTGCGGCCTCACCCGCATTTGTCACAAAACGATATCAATATCTGGGTCTTCTGACCGCTTAAAGGCGCTTT
>Ga0222664_1000897_pt1 | contig 13192 bp, 3 predicted proteins | sample AntAcemetagen604_FD_181147 | JGI IMG/M metagenome (GOLD analysis project Ga0222664, IMG submission 181147) | Saline water microbial communities from Ace Lake, Antarctica - #604 | ecosystem: Environmental > Aquatic > Non-marine Saline and Alkaline > Saline | place: Antarctica: Ace Lake | collected...
TATTGATAATAGCAGCAATCCCACAATTATCATTTACCAAAGGTTGGGCAAGAGAATCTACAACGTGGCAAAAACTAGAATCATTGCTAAAAATAGTATCATTTGAACAGGTTATGGTTGGTGGGATGGTGTCTAATATAAAAACTGTAGTTTGGCAAGAATCAAGATTTCCAGCAATGTCTTTTACAAAAAGCCATAGACTAAAATTACCAGTATCGGTGCAGGTTATAAGTGTATCTGAAATCCAAATTGAATCTATACTACAATTATCAAAAGAATTATTATCAAACTGAGCAGGATTGAGTATCACGAAACCAGAATCGTTTAATAAAACGGTGTCGGTTTTACAAATAGCTGTTGGTCTTAATGTATCAAAAACTGTAACAATTGAAGTACAGGTATCTGCATTTCCGGCATTATCAAATACAAATAATTGAAAAGTATCTGTACCCAAATTAATACAACTTAAAGTATCTGAGGAAACAATTAGGGTATCAATGCCACATGAATCTGCAGAGCCGTTGTTGATGTAGTTTTGTGTTAAAATGAACTGGCCTGAGGAATCTAAATAAACAATTGTATCCTTACAAATAGCAACAGGAATAGTATTTACAACTGAAATTGAAAATGTATCTGAATTGGTACATTGATATCGGTCTGTTACCTTAAAGAAATAGGAGGTATCTTGAGAAGGCTTAAAGAAAATACTATCTGTATTACCAATTGAATTTGAAGTGTCAGAATTAAAACTCCAATCAAAAGCGTAATTTTTTGACCCATATTTAACAAAGGCTCCTGTATTTATTGAGTCGAGAAAACAAATTTGAGTATCCGCTGGTAAAGTAATTTCAGGGCATAAATCAATTTCAATAATACTGGTTAAAAGTGTGTTGCATGCAAAAGTTTCCCAATCACTTTCAGAAGCTCCTCCTGAAGAATTAGAATAAATGGCTCCACATTGATTTGAGGTGGGAACTCCAAACCAATTGGTATAAGAATTCGGTTTTTCGTCTGCCCAAGTAAAGTTTCCTGCTCCATCATCAGAATAACCTATCCATAAGTTAGTAGGTAACGCCCCAAGTTCAGTTTCCAAATTATTTAAAGCAACAGTAATTTCATTGTTAGCATTTACATCTTCAATTGAAACTAAGTTTCCACCAACTGTTTCAGCAGAAAGTTGGGCATCTGCATGAGATAAAGAATTTGGGTTATAGAAATACATTGAACAACCTTCAGGAGAACAATCTGAAATTTCAATGTAACCCGAATTAATAAGAGTTTGCCTAATTGAAATTACATCACATTGGTAAAGAGTAGGGGTTACCTCACCAATATTAATATTTAGGGTATCAGAATTTACACAACCATTATTATCAGTTACTGTAATTGAAAAAGAAGAATCTGAAACTGGCATAAAAGCAAGAGAATCTGAAGTATTTCCATTCGACCAATTATAAGTTCCTCCACCAAAAACTCTCAAAAGAACACTTTCACCTTCGCAAATTTCTACATCTACTACTTTTAAATTGGGTAATGTGTCATGAGCAAGCAAAAAAGAGTCAGCGAAAAAGCAGCCAGTTAAAGGATTTGTTATAGTTCCAAAGTATTTTGTAGCTGATTTTATTTTTCTTGTTTGTGTAGTAGTAAAATCATCCCATAAATATGAAAATCCAGAAATTCCAAAATCAAGTATCAAGCTATCATTTGCACAAATAGTATCTGTAACTCCAAAAGAGAAGAATGGAATTGTATCAATATTGAAGGTTACAATAGCAGTATCCTTACAAACTCCTCCATCATCTACTTCTGCATAAATACTATCTAAATTTTGTGCTTGGTAATTATTTGGGTTTGCAAGAGCATTAAAAGTGCCATCTAACCAATTAATTGTATGCCCTAAACCTTGGTTTATATTATTATTTAACGAATTTAAATCAATAGTATAGTAACCTAGTGTAGCCGAATCTTCGCAAAAAGTTAAACTTTGCGCTATGGCAGGAGGAGAACTATATAATAGTATTTGAGAAGAATCTATATTGGTACAACCTTGCTCAGTAACCTCATATTTAACAAATACTGTTGTATCAACACCTATTACAGATGGGTCGAAAGTACCTAAAGCGGTATCGGTTACTCCAAAGCCCGACCAAATTCCACTATCTGGCGATGAGGATAAATTAAATGGGTTTGATGACAAGCATAAACTAGTGTCTGGAGTAATAGAAATTACCGGAAATACTTGAATTATTGCAGTATCTAATGAAGTGCACCTGTTAGTAGATGTAGTATCTGTAAAAGTTAAAATCACAGTATCTATTCCACCACCAGTTAGCCTTCCAACATAAAAACCTGAGTCTGAATTAAAAATACCTTTTCCCGAAAAGCTTCCAAAACCATTTCCCGAAATAATATTAAATGGAATTTTGGTGGTATCATCCTGAATACATAAGGAAGTATCAATTGGAATTCCATTTCCAAAGTTAATTTTCGCATTGGGTCTAACATCCAATCCGGTTAAGTTTAGCGTGTCTGAAGCAATACATCCATTTCCATCGGTAATGGTTATTGAATAACTTCCTATGGTATCAATAAGCAATGTTTGGTTTGTTGATGCATCATTCCACAAGTATGAATACCCAATTCCTGCATCTAAAGTTGTTTGGTCAAATTCACAAATTGTTGTGTCTGAGCCAATAAAAATATTTGGTACGGTATCTACCGAAATATTTTTATAAGCAGTGTCTTTACACCCTAAATTATCAGTTACAATAAGGGTTACAATATAACTTCCTGGACTATTATAAAAATGTGTTGTATTTGTATCAGTACTTGAACCTCCATCTCCAAAATTCCAATCCCAACTTGAAATTTGAGCATATGTTGTTGCTGCGCTACCACATGTATCTGTAATAGCAGTTAAATCAGTAGTGTCTCCTAAGCATACTTGTGTTGAACTTATTGTAAAATCTGCTTTTACAGAATATGAAAAGTTTGAATAAACTACATTTTGTTGTGAATAGTTATAAAAGCCAAACTTACCTGGTTCGTAACATCCTTGGATATCAAAAATAGTATCGTTATTAATGGTGATTCTTATTGTATTACTCGTATAAGTTAGAGAAAAGTCATAATCTGTTTGCGCAACCCACCCTTTTGTATTTCCATAATCTGTTGATACTAAATCAAATGTACCTGGAGTATTTTGATGTCCCCAAAAATAAGGTCTAAAGGTGTTGGCATTATTCCAATCGAAAACACCAGAAACTTTTGCAAGCGCAAATCCTTCTTGGCCATTATTTCCGCCTAAATTTTGTGTTTGTTTTTTCCAATCAAATAAGAAAAAGTCTGAAGTATCTGTATTCGGGCTAATTGGGTCTTTATAACCAAAAACAAAACCTACCCAATCATTATCTCCAGTATCGTTTATTCGAATAGTACCATTAATAATAACATTTATAAAAGTATCTCTACTAGTAAAAAATGTAGGGTCTCCATTTACTGATTGTGTTACTGAGTTACCGGCCCCATTTACGGCCCAATTTCCATTTGCAACCCTTGCTTGTTGTTGCCAGGTATTAAAGTCAATATTAGCTCCACATTGAGCAATTGTAACTTTTGTAATGGCAATTAGAAAAATTGAAAAAAAGAAGGTTAATCCTAACTTATATTTTGCCATCCAAGTTTTAAAACTCTAATTTAATGAAATTTTAATCACAAAAGATGAAGATCATTTTTTGCAATGCGGCAAATATAATCGAAACTTAAAAAAGTACTACTTAACGAATGAGTAAGACTGCTCCAACTTGCGAATAAACCCCTCCGTTGGGATCAAGGGTAGAAGAATATCTAATATAATAAGTGTATGCGCCTATAGGAGAGGGACTTCCGTTAAAAACCCCATCCCAAGAAACATCGGGTGAAGAAGCTTGAAAAACAGGTTCGCCCATTCTGTTGAAAATTTGTATTTCGAAGAAAGTAAAATCTTGATCAGAGTAAACCCTGTAGAAATCATTTTCTCCATCACCATTAGGCGAGAAAGTATTTGGGGCGTAAATATTAGAACAGTCCTCGTAAAAAAGGTTGATGTTATCTAAAAACGACCCACACCTGTTAGATAATAAAACTGAGTATTCCCCCGCAAAATTGGCATCAAACGTAGTGTCGTTAGAGCCATCTTGCCAAATGTATTTTATGTTAGAGTTCGGGAAAGAAGCATCTAAAACCACAACTTCACCTTGACACAAAATAGAGTCGGGCCCTAAATCTACAAAAGGAACATAATCGTACTGAACAAAAGCCGTATCCCTAATGGTACAGTATTTATTTCTTAACCTTACCGAATACAAGCCAGAAGTATCCACCAAAATAGCCGAGTCTAAAGAGCCGCTATTCCATAAATAAGTATAGCCCAAATTGTAAACATTTAACTCTAAAAAAGTACCAGAGCAAACAAGGGTATCATCCTCTAAAGTAGCTTTGGGCAATGGTACCTCGGTAATGTTAATCTTAGCTTCAGAATCGCAAAACTCTGGCGTAGTTACCGTTACGGCATAAACACCTGGAGTAGAAGCAACAATATTTTGAGTAGTTTGACTTGTACTCCAATTGTATAAATAATTGATACCAGCACCCCCATTTAAATTAAGGTTAAAAGAAACATTTTTACAAAAAGCAGTATCATCAGGTAAATTAATGGTAGGAGCCGGATATTCACGAATAACCACATTATCAGTATTCTGACAACCATTAACATCAGCAATTGTAATGGTGTAATTGCCCGCAGTATCAATTAAAATAATTTGGCCCGATTCACCATTAGACCAATTGTAAGTAGCAAAACCAGGTCCTGCATCTAAAACAATACTCTTAGTTTCATCTGAGCAGTAAGAAGTGTCAGAAACATTAATAGTAACAGGTGGGTTAGCCCCAATATCAATAGTAATGGTATCAGTATTAATACAACCATTTATATTAGTAGTTCTAACCCAAATTGTATCAGGAAACTGCGTAATAACATTAACACATCCACCAGGTTGGTTACAAATGGTAATGCCTTGACCTGTTTGGGCAGTAGACCATAAATAAGATTGATAAGGAGGACCTTGATTGGCCGTAAGTTGTAAGTTAAAACCAACCCCATCACAGTATCTTTTGTTAGAGCCTAAATTAACCACCGGTAAATTGTAAACCACAAGGTTAAAAGTATCCGTACCTATACATTGGTTAGAATCAACCACATTAACAATATAAGTACCTGTAGAATTAACAGTTTGAGATTGTGTTGTAATAGCATTGTTCCAAGTATAAGAAGCCAAACCACCCCCTGCATCAATAAAAACAGAATCACCAATGCAAATACCTTGGTCAGGTACAAGTTGAATATTTGGAAGCGTATCATTAGTCAATACCAAAGTATCAGAGTTTGCATTACAACCGTTGGCATCGGTAACATTAACCCAATAACTATTGGCTGTAGAAATGTTTACAGTATGGGTATCAGGAGCAAAGAAACTCCATTGATAAGAAACATAATTTGTACCTGGTGAAATAGCAATTTGATCCCTCAAACAAATAGTAGTATCCCCACCAAGAGAAACATTGGGCAAAGTATCAATAGAAAGCACAATAGAATCTGTATTAATACAATTGTTAGAATCAGTAACCACCACCACATATAAAGAAGCAGAGTCAACATTAATTGCTTGAGAAGTTGGCCCAACATTCCAAGCATAACTTAAGAGATTTGGTCCGGCATCAAATGAAATGGTGTCTAACAAACAAATAGCCGTATCAGCACCAAGATTAACAAATGGAAGGGTATCTACCACAACTTTGTAAGTAGCATTGTTGTTGCAATTGTTAGAATCAAAAACCAAAACATTATAGTTGTTAGAAGTATTTACCGAAATATTTCTGCCCGAAGTACCGTCAGACCAAAAGTAAATAGGGAAGGAATCTACCACACTAATTTGAACAACAACCCCATTACAAACCCTCGATGAATCATCAGTATTAACAATAGGTAGAGAATCATGGGAAATTGCAAAGTTGATGGTAGGAGCAGGATAAATATCCAAAAGAATAGTATCAGAATTAACACATTGGTTAATATCAGTAACAGTAACCGAATAAGACCCTGCAGTATCAGTAGCAATGCTAAAAGAGTTAGAAGAATCACTCCATAAATAGCCCTCAAAATTTTGAGGAACACTAAAATTAATCACCAACCCTTCACAAATAGCAGTATCATTTCCTAAAAAAGGAGTAGGAAGTGGGTTAACAGTAACAAAAACAGAATCTCTGTTAAAGCAATTGTTTGTATCAGTTTTAAGCACTGAAAAGTGACCAGAAGAGTCAGGTAACGTAGAAAAAGAAACACTAGAAGAAGAATCACTCCATAAGTAGGTAAAATTACCATCAGGCCCTGCCCGAAGCGTTATAGAGTCTCCGATACAAATAGAAGTATCGCCAAAAAACGGAAGAGTGGGTGAGGTAAAAACACCTAAAGCAATAGAATCTGAAGCAACACAACCAAAAGAATCTGTTTTGGTAACATAATAAGTACCAAAAGCATTGGCAGTAAAGCTAGCAGCAAGAGAAGAGTCTTGCCACAAATAGGTAAAAGCAGAATCTGCCCCAGCATTAAAAGGAATACCAGCAGAAAGCACAATTTCATCATAATCGCAAATAGAGGTATCAGGGCCAAGCTGCAAATAAGGAATAGTATCAACAAACACCGTAAAAGAGCAAGAAGCAGCATTTCCATAAGCATCGATAACAGAATAATACTCGGTGTTAAAACCAATAGGAAAATGATTGTTAGAACCAATTCCAGAATCTAAAGCAAGAAAAGAACCCGGACAATTATCAGCAAAAACAGGAAGGCTATAAATCAAGGTGTCTAAACAAAACCCTACTGCAGTATCAGCAGGGCAAACGATTGTTGGAAGTTCAGTATCAAGCACAATTACATTAAACGAACAAGAATTGGTATTACCAGAAAAGTCTGTAACTGTCCAAGTAATTAAATTGGTATCTACAGGAAAAGTATCATTTAAAAAAGCCGTGTTGTTAAAACTATTGATAATAGCAGCAATCCCACAATTATCATTTACCAAAGGTTGGGCAAGAGAATCTACAACGTGGCAAAAACTAGAATCATTGCTAAAAATAGTATCATTTGAACAGGTTATGGTTGGTTTAATAGAATCTAAAACCAATAATTGAACAATCAGAGAATCTGAGTTTCCACTTTGGTCAACCGCAAAAACGGTAACATTATTAAAGCCTGTATCAATACAGTTTAAACTATTTGTGGTTGTGCCAATTGAATTTATGGTGCAATTGTCAAAACTTCCTTGATTAAAATTATTGATGTTAAAACCAACAACTCCAGATGAGTCTAACCAAATAGTATCATTTTTCGCAACAATTGTAGGTTTTATAGAATCAACCACAATAATACTTGCATTGCATTGAGAGATATTTCCAGAAGCATCAGTAATTTGATAAGTTACAACATTGGTATCTAGCGAACTGCAATCAAAAGAACTATCAGATAAAGTCCAACCATTTAATTTACAGTTGTCAAAAGAACCCAAATCAACAAAAGAACTGTCAATAGTAATTTGTCCTAAAGAATCTAGGTAAACAATGGTATCGCTTACACAAGTTAAAACAGGTTTTGTAGTATCAATGGTTTGAATAATTGTAAAACATGAATTTACGTTTCCTGAAAAATCTGTAATTGTCATTTGTATGGTATCAAACCCAATATCTACGCAATTGAAAGAAGTATCTGATAAAACCCAAGATGCAATGCCACAGTTATCAAATGAATTTTGATTGATAATTGAAGTATCAATAACAAAGCTTCCTACCGAATTTAAGTTTACCACAAAAGAATCTAAGCAAAGTGGAGTGGGTTTAATAGAATCTAAAACCAATAATTGAACAACTAAAGAATCTGAGTTTCCGCTTTGGTCAACAGCAAAAATGGTAACATCGTTAAAGCCTGTATCAGCGCAGTTTAAGCTATTTGTTGTTGTACCAATTGAAGTAATGGTGCAATTGTCAAAACTTCCTTGATTAAAATTATTGATGTTAAACCCGACAACTCCGGATGAGTCTAACCAAATAGTATCATTTTTCGCAATAATTGTAGGTTTTATGGTATCAACAACCACAACTTGACTAATACATGTGGATGAATTACCGCTAACATCAGTAATAGTTAAAGTAACAAAATTGGTGTCTAATAAGTTACAATCAAATATTGTATCAGTTGAGGAAATAACAGAAATGTTGCAATTGTCAGTGCTTATATTGTTAATTCCCAAAGTAGGAATTAGTTTACCAAATAATTTAATATTACCTAAAAATGAACCACTAGGATCATTATTTCCTGTTTGAATTATCTCAATTGTCGAAGATTCTGTATTACTTACAGTAAAGTTTTGTGATTCAGATTTTAAAGTTCCATCCGAAATAAAGGTCTGTGAAAATACAGTCCCAATATTTACCTGAATTGTATCATTAACAGGACCACTTCCTGTGTTGCTAATATGCTGAAAACTAATTGTATAATCTCCGGGGAAAAGGTTAAATGATTGTATTGTTTCAATTGTTCCTTTGCTATTCCCAGCCAAATCAACTTCTTTTCCTGGAATTCCAGCAACAAATGGACTTAAGTCTATAGAGCCAAAGGTTACATTCCAATTACTAATTGGTTGAAGTACATAAGTACCATCTGCATCTGCATTAAAATCTTCAGAAAAAATAGTTACAAATTGGCCTGTATCGAGAATACTTACTATACCTAAAGAGTCTAAATATACAATTGTGTCTTTACATAAAGCATTAGGTCTTATAGTATCAATAACAATAATATTTGTTTGGCATGTTGATGAGTTTCCATCAATATCAGTTGCGGTTAAAGTTATTGTTTGGTTGGCACCAACATCAGCACAACTAAAAGTAGATTTATCAATACTTAAGAAAATAGACCCACAGTTGTCAAAACTTCCGCTATCAACAAACAAGCTATCTATTGTAAACTGACCCGAATTGTCTAACCAAACAGTCGTGTCATGATAACAATTAGCAATTGGAGGGGTAGTATCTTGAAGAATATTTGTTGTATCAATTAAAGATCTGCAACCAAAAATATTAGTAACCCTAAGGGAATAACTGTTTCCCGGAAAACCATAAATACTTGAATCTGAGCTGCCGGTACTCCAATTAAATGAATATCCTGAAGCATTAAATGGAGCGATTAGTAAACTGTCGAAACTGCATCTAGTAGAATCAGAAAAAATTAAGGTGGGAAGCGTATCCACAGTAAGCGAAACTGTATCGGAAGATTTACATTGTGTAGCATCAATAATTTTTTCTGCCCAATAATCTCCTGCAGTATTTACTCCTGTTATTAAACGATTGTCTCCTGCTCCATTACTCCAATTGAATGTGAAATCTGCATTTGTTGAGCCTGCTATAAAAGATACTGAACTATCAGCGCAAATTCTCAGGTTGCTTCCTAATTCAATATTTGGCAAAGTATCAATAGCTATAGTTATTGTATCTGAAGCAAAGCAGCCAGTTGTTTGGTTGGTTTTTGATAATGAATAATCCCCTGCCGAATTAACTGAAACCGAATCTGGAGTTGTGCTGTTAAACCATAAAAAGTCAAATCCTGTTTTTGGGGTATTTTTTAAATAAACTTCTTCGCCGGCACAAATAGAAGTGTCGTTGCCTAAGTAAGGATTTGGTAGTGGATTAATATTAAAAACCAAAAAGCCATCGGTGCTAATACAACCACCTCCTGCAACTGCTTTGTAAAAAACAGTATCGTTATTAGATGCAATAAAGTTGGTTGGGTCGTTTATTGAATCAGCTACTCCAAAATTTTTATTTGAGAAATATCTTATTTCCAAAGCAAGTCCAAAATTTAAAGAATCATCAAAACTTGTTAAGTCAAATGTTTTGGTTGTATCTAAAACAGCATCTGCACAATAGGTTTTTATTAAGGTATCAACTGGAGGGAAAAGAAATACTTGAATAAAAGCTGTATCGCGGTTTACGCAGCCAGAACCAGTTGTAAACTCATAAATTAAAGTATCTGTATAGGGTGCTCCTGCAGCTGTTGGAGTATAAATAGCAGAATCTGAATTGTAAAAACCAGTTGTGTCAAATTGTGCTGTAGTGTAAACCCAATTGCCTGTTTCTGAACCTGAAGCTACTGGTAAACCATAAATTTTAATTTGACCTGAGTTTGAGCAAACAGCAGTATCTGGAGTGGTAACCACAATTGGAATTACGGGCATTATTGCAGTATCAGAAGTACTGCATTGCCCAACTGTAGAAGTATCTATATAGGTGTAAATAATATTATGATTACCTGCTTGTGCAATTCCGGGGTCAAAAACTGCAATAGAATCTGTTGAGTCAGCTTCAATAATTCCTGGCCCACTGAAATAAGCCAAATAATTGGTTGATGGCGAAGAACCTTTTAACCATATAGTATCGTCTTGAACACAAATTGCTGGATATTGTCCAGAGGCATTAACACCAAATAAACTTGGCGTTTTTACAGTGTCAAATGCCGTGTACGTAGTATCGTAACTGCGGCATCCGTTTGTATCTGTAATAATTACAGAAATGGTATCAATTCTAAATGTATCGGGCGCCAATAAAGTAACCGGGTTTGTGGTATCTCCATTGCTCCATAAATACTTAAATCCAGGTACAGTTTCCGCAGTAAACTGAAATTCTAATTTCTCACAAATCGAAGTATCAGGACTTAGGTTGGGATTTGTAGTAACATGATAAGCCAAAGCTACTGTATCAGTAATTAAACACTGTTGTATACTATTATCTGTAACCACATAAGTACCAGAATCGGCTACCTGCAAGTATCTTGAAGAATCTACTTTGATGAAATTTCCACTTTGTTTTTTGAACCAATTGTATTCTGTTAATATACCTGCATCAAGAGTAACAGTATCCTCTTTGCAAAAAGGTCTATCTCTCCCAAGTTGCACTAAAGTAAAACCTGAAAAGTATCCATACCTTAAACCAGGGTCATTTCCATTAAACATTCCACAATGAAAAACTGCTTTTGAATTTGAAATAATACTTTGTTTATTTTCTATAAAAGAATTCCCAGCGCCATCAAATGCCTTATTGTAAAAAAAGTATTTACCATTTGTTCCGGGAACAGTATCAAAATCTGCAGCTGCGATTGTTACAGGAACACCATCACTTGTTGCAGTGAAATTGTCAATTCCTGCTGAATCTATTAATAAGATTAAAGAAAAATTATTTGCTGCTGATCTACTAAAGGCTACTTCAGAGGAACCTGAACAACCTAATGGAGGAACTAAAGCTCCTCCAATTTCTGAGTCAGAATTAGATCCATTTTTTGGATATCCAGAAACATGAAAAACATATATTGGTTTGGTAGCATGAATAAATGTTGCACCATTAGGTTCATTTCCATAGGTAAAAGACTGTTGTTCATTTAAAGTAACTACAGGAATAGCAGAAGCTGAAGTATCATTTAAATAAATTTCGGTATTATCTTCAGTTGCAAAAATGAAAATCTTTTCTTCTTGAAGACCAGGTCCTTTCACAACAACGTAATCCATTCCAATTTGACTTGTGCCAACAATTTGATCTCCTATTAAATCATAACCACCACTATTTAAATTTGTCCAACCATAATTTGAATCATCGCTTAAAGTTATTGCAATGGGTTTATCTGAGGTTACTTTTGTTCCTGCAAATTTTGAAGTGCCGTTTTGAACATTCGTAGGAGCTCTAAAAGCATATGTTTGACCTTTATTTAAATTTACTAATTGTGGGTTATTTGCTGCAAGATGACCAAAGGCATCTTGCGTTAGGTCAACATTAATTGTTGTATTATTTTCTGAAGCAACTATTATAAACCATGCATAAGCATCAGGGTTTCTAGATGGTTGATTATTAAAGTAGTTTTGTTGGGGAATATAAAATTCTTTGTCAAGTGCATTCTGTCCTTTTAAGGTAAATATGTCACAATTGTTATCAGGATTTACCTCATAATAAGCTGTAATGGGATTGTCAGATCTTATTAATAATCCTGAATTTAAAACTTGGGCTGGTGGTTTAGTCTCTATATCATCAATAAAAGGAGTTAAATTAACAAATTGAGTAGCATTTGCATTAATATTAACTGTTATTGGAGCAAACCCCGGATTGGAGGGCATAGAAATAACTGCCTGAGAAGCCTGCCCAAAAGAAGTTAAAACAAATCTAATAGGTCTGTCTGCATGGCCACTTGTAACCTCAGGCGCTACAAACCAAAATTCATAATCTACTTGCGCTTTTAATTTATTAGATATAAAAGCAAAACTTATTACGAAAATTAATGCTGTTAGTAGTTGGCTTGTTTTCATGGCTTGGTTAAATGACGAGCAAAAACTCAAAAGGTTACCCGAAATTCAACTAAAATTTTAAGAACCGTAAAAGTAACGATATTTTGTGCTTTTTTAGAATATTTACTTTTACATTTCAATTAAATAAATATGAAAATTTTTCACAATCCAAGATGTCGGAAAAGTAGAGAAACATTGCAAATTATTGAGGATGCCAATGTTGATATTGAAATTATTGAATATTTAAAAACTCCTCCAACTAAAGAAGTTTTAAAGTCAATTTTATTAATGTTAGATATTCCTGCAGAAAAACTTGTTAGAAAAAGTGAGCAGGATTATAAAGATAATTTTAAAGGTAAAAGTCTCTCAGAAGATGATTGGGTAAATGCAATGATTAGATTCCCTAAATTAATGGAAAGACCAATAGTTATTTCTAATGAAAAAGCAATTTTAGGAAGACCGCCAGAAAATGTTAAGGCAATGTTGTAACCTCTTTAGCGCTTTTATCACCAAATAATCTTTCACCCAATTCAGGATTAAAGGTATCTATTACTTGTAGGGTAATCCAGTAAGGTAAAAACATTGCCAAAAAGATTAATAACCAAAAAGCCATTGTAATTACCGCAAAGAATAATAAAACACCTAAGTATGCCATTGTTTTGAATTTTTGTCAAAATTAACGTTTTACTTTAAATAAAAACCTCATTTTTTAGCTTTTTGACTGCTACATTTGTAAAAAAATCAACATGGATTATAGAATAGAAAAAGATACAATCGGA
>Ga0222664_1000899_pt1 | contig 13143 bp, 12 predicted proteins | sample AntAcemetagen604_FD_181147 | JGI IMG/M metagenome (GOLD analysis project Ga0222664, IMG submission 181147) | Saline water microbial communities from Ace Lake, Antarctica - #604 | ecosystem: Environmental > Aquatic > Non-marine Saline and Alkaline > Saline | place: Antarctica: Ace Lake...
CAATCGCTCTTTACACCGATTGAAACTATTCCATACTTTATGAATGGGCTACAACTTTACTAGACTACTGTCTTTAAACATAAAGTTTGCGCCCAATCTAATTTCTGGAAGGATTGCGTTCAGTCCTTCCCTATTTGTGAGACCTCTTTGCTTTGCAAAGCTCGTTTCCTTAGGTACTATGACTTCGGCTGACTTCTCTGCTCTGCCAACTCGTGGCTACAGAGATCTCCCCAGGTAATGACATCTTCTTCCACTCAATCACTGCCGTATCTACACAATAGCTCTTTTTATAATAATTGGGCGTTACAATGATGTGGTTGCTTACCCAAGCTAAAGTGCCTCATATACGGTTCCTATTAGTCAGTACAGTCCCGATAGCCATCGGGATTATAGTCTCGCTTCCTTCAGTCCTAGCTTCACAGCTAGCAACCTTGCGACTTACTAATGGTTCGAGCTGTTAAACTCGCCCATAAGGGACTTTAACCCTCTAGATTAATTATTTACCTTGCGGTAAATTAAAGATGCCCATGCTGGGCACACACAGCGCATATAGCTTATAGCGGGTTTGCGGTTTGACGAGCAAGTTTTCATTTCTTAAAAAGTACATTAAATCAGGAAAAATATATTTTCGAAGTCCGCTACAAGCCATATGCGAGAACCGTTATGCGCAATGTAAAAAACTGTATATTTGGAAATATCCATTTACAGTATTTAATTTTTGCATTGTCATGTAAATCGGTCTATTATGAATTTTGTATGGAATTATTGTAATTATTTGAGACTTTCCTCCCCTCACCCTCCTTAACTTTTCGGTTATTCATTTCTCTTACCCTTTCTCAACATTTAATTCTTTTTAGTTTAATTTTAAACCTTTCAATCATGAAAAATTTACTTACAGTATTCTCTTTTTGCTTCTTTTCTTTTTTGGGCTTTGCCCAATTACCCGATTATGATGGTGAAAAACCATCTAGACAACATGCCTATTGGCAAAACAAAGGTCAAGTTGTTGACCTAAACGGAAACCAACTTAACGATTTCCTTTACCATACAGACAAATGTTTTCCTGACCTATACTTGGCAGAAGATAAAATTGCATTTGTATTTCCTGTTATTGATGATGACTCAACTACAAATGACACTATTAGCAGGTTTGACCTTGTTCCAACAGGCGAAATGGTTTTAACTCCTGACGTTTCTGCTTCCGAACAAGTTGGTGGTAACCTAAACTTTATTTTACCTCATTGTGTAGATAATGGCGAACACAATTGTTCTAATGTTAAAGGTTACAATAGAGTTGTTCATGAAAGTATTTACCCAGGGATAAATTTGCATACCTATTCTAATTCAAATGGAGCAAAACTTTATTTTGAAATCACACCTGAAGGAAATCCTGCAAACATCAACCTTAGAATTGATGGTATCGATTCATTAAATGTTTACCCATATTACTTAGTGCTTTTCCAAGAATCTGAAACTTTTGAATTACCTGCTGCATTTGCTTATCAGATCAATGAAGATAATGGCTTAAGTGGATTAAGATGGATTCCAATACTCAATAAAGTTGACAGCGTTACACTTGCTTTTGATGTTGGCAGCTACGATGATTCTAAAACGCTTGTGCTGCAAATTGGAGTACCAAACACATCATTAGATGATTATGATCCTCGCCAAAATATGGATTGGTGTACCTATTATGGTGGTAATGTTCAAACAAATGCAGGCTACGAAGATTTAGTAGTTTCAAAAGAAGGTAAACTTTACACCAGCGGTTCAACAAAAGCAACAAAAATACCAACAACTGCTGGGGTATTTGGAGGTATCAACTTTGGAGATTATGACGTTTTTGTAACGGTATTTGACTCTATTAATCAACTTCGATTATTTTCAACATATATTGGAGGTTCAGGTGTCGAATTAGGTTCTCAAATAACCGTAAATGATTCAAATAACGCTTTTGTAACTTTCTACACTACTTCCACAAATATGCCTAATGGAGCAAATCCCCCATCAGGTTCTTATTTAGATAATTCTTTTAACGGCGGCTTTAATGATATTTTTGTTTCAAGATTATCATCCAACGGTAGAAAAATGCAATGGGGTACTTATTATGGCCGGGAAAATAGCGATAGACCTTGGGATATTCAATTTAATTCTTTAGAAAACTCTGTTTATGTGGTTGGAACCTCTTTAAATGGTGTACCTACAAAAACCAAAAATGGGGCTTACAATTCTGGGAGTGGGAATGGATTTATTTTAAAGTTTAATGAAACTCTAAAGCGTGATTGGGCTACAAACTTTGGAGTCTCAGGGACTAATTTAAACAGTTTATGTTTTGATTCATTGGGTAACAAATACATTGTAGGTGGTTCTCCCTTTGGTATCCCAATCGTAAATCCTGGAAATGGAGCTGCATACGTTAATTCAAATCCATCAGGAAATGATGCTATTATTTTAAAGCTTAATGAAAACGACACTATTGTTTGGAGTACATATTTCGGTTCATCAGGTACAGATGAAGCCCAAGGCATAGGGTCTGACGGTTTAAATATTTACACCACAGGAAATACTGATGGAGATGATTTTGTTTTATCTAACCCTTCAAGTTTTGCTTATATTGACAGTACACAAGAAACAGTGCATTCATCAATTGATGCGTTTTTCACTAAATTTGATAAAGATGGATACCTTGAATGGTCAACTTATTTTGGCGGCACTGATGCAGATAGGGGATATTCTGTATCTGTTGATGATAGCGGAAATGTCTATTTCTCAGGAATAACGGAAAGTACAACATCAATCAGGAAATTTCCTTATTTAGATGCAGCTAATACCTACTTTCATAAACACGATGGCGCCACAAGAGGTTATATTGCTGTTTTTAAACCTAATTTAAAAAGAACATTAACAACCACAATAGAAGGTTTTAGAGGCAATAACTTTTATTCAATTGGTACATTTCAGTCAAAATACCTATACATTACAGGAAGTACCTATTCTGAAAAAAATAGTTTCCCCTTAGTAAATCTAGGCAATCAAGCGTGGTTTGATGATAACAAGGCGGTGGGAACCTTTAACACCAATGTTCCTTTTGCTGCTAGATTCGATATATCTTACTTTAGCACGCTTACAGGCCTAAATTCAAATTTAGCCTTTAACGCAAAAGAAGATTTTATTCTATTTCCTAATCCTAGTAATAATTTCCTATCTATTAGTACTAAAACAAAAAATAGTTTGGGTACTATTTCAATTTACAATTCACTAGGAAAATTAGTTTTTGAAAAAAGAGTTAATCAGAATAATGCAACTTTTGATATTTCCTCTTTTTCAAGGGGAATTTATTTTGTCAAATCTTCAAATTTAAAAATTTCTAAAATTTTCATTAAAGAATGACTTTAATTAAACTTCTTAGCAGCTTGATATTTCTATCAAGCTGCTTTTCATCATTTGCTCAAACCTTTGCCTCTGTCAATGCTTTTGGTAATAGGTATGCCCGAAGTATGGTTTTTGACTCCACAAACAAAATTTTATATGTAGTTGGAGACTTTGACAGTATTCAAGGGATAACTGTTAAGCGTGTAGCTAAATATAATGGCAGTACTTGGGATTCTGTATTCAATAATCATATAAGCCAGTTTATTGAGAACATTCATTTATTTGATAGCTCTATTTACCTACACGGTAATTATGGCTTTTATAAAGTGAACAATGATACTGCACTAAGATACAGCACTAAAGGGGAAACCTTAAATTCTATCCAAAAAAATGATACCATGATAATATTGGGTGATGTTACCAAAATAAACGGGGTTGATTTTAATGGTGTAGCGAAAATGGTAAATGATTCTTTTTTTACATTTAAGGGTTTTCCACAAAACCTAAGTTGGATAAATTTTGTATGTGCAAAGTATTACAAGAAAAACTTTTATGTTGGTGGTAATTTCCATTTTAATAACTCCTCTGATTACAGAAACGACATCATGCTTTTTGACGGAACTAGTTGGCTACCACTTGCCGAAGGTATTAAAGGAGACCCTTGGGTAAATGACCTAATTGTTTTCAAAGATGAACTATATGTTGCAGGTAATTTTTCTAAATCAGCAGGTAATGTTTCTGATAATTTAATGAGATGGGATGGTGAAAAATGGCTTGATGCTGGCGGTGGCGTATCCGGGCCCTTTGGTTCTTACGGACAAATTTTTGAAATGAAAGTTATTGATACTTTGCTTTTTGTTGCAGGTGCATTTACCCACGCTGCTAATAATGAAATTCCGGCAAGTGGAATTGCAGCTTGGAATGGAAAAAGGTGGTTCTCATACTCCTACACTTTTCCAAATAATGTTGTAAGTCTTGAGTACGCATTTGGTGGCCTATTTATTAGCGGGGTTAACCTTTGGGGTAATGGTGAAATCATCATGAAAATTGAAAACCCATTTGAATTTGATTTCAAATCAACGCCAACACAAATAATTGAGAACGAAAAAACTAGTTTTTATTTAAATGTTTTCCCGAACCCAACAGATAAAAACATTCTTATAAACTGGTCAAATAATAAAGAAGCAAAAAGTTTAGAAATTCTAAATCATAAAGGAATGGAAATAAAAAGAATTAATTCTCCATCTAACAACTTGCAAATCGACCTGTCAGATTTAACTTCGGGCAGCTATTTGGTAAAAATGACCTTAATGGACAATTCAATAAAGCTGACACAAATAATAAAAAAATAAAGAAACAAAGCGCATAATCGAGTAGACGGCTCCGACTAATCCCGATAGTTATCGGGAAGCAGGAGTGCGCCTCTCACACCACCGTACCCTTCGACCTTGCTCAGGCTAAACCAAGCGGGTCTCGTATACGGCGGTTCGCAACCCATCTTCCCAATCGCTCTTTACACCGATTGAAACTATTCCATACTTTATCAATGGGCTACAACTTTACTAGACTACTGTCTTTAAACATAAAGTTTGCGCCCAATCTAATTTCTGGAAGGATTGCGTTCAGTCCTTCCCTATTTGTGAGACCTCTTTGCTTTGCAAAGCTCGTTTCCTTAGGTACTATGACTTCGGCTGACTTCTCTGCTCTGCCAACTCGTGGCTACAGAGATCTCCCCAGGTAATGACATCTTCTTCCACTCAATCACTGCCGTATCTACACAATAGCTCTTTTTATAATAATTGGGCGTTACAATGATGTGGTTGCTTACCCAAGCTAAAATGCCTCTTATACGGTTCCTATTCGTCAGTACAGTCCCGATAGCCATCGGGATTATAGTCTCGCTTCCTTCGGTCCTAGCTTCACAGCTAGCAACCTTGCGACTTACTAATGGTTCGAGCTGTTAAACTCGCCCATAAGGGACTTTAACCCTCTAGATTAATTATTTACCTTGCGGTAAATTAAAGATGCCCATGCTGGGCACACACATCACCTATGAATGAATGGGGTTTTATCGAATACGCAACTTTGGGGGCTCTTGGAAAGTCCGCCACAATTTATAAATTTAAACAGCGGTATGGCTTTGAGTAGACGGAAGGTTTGTGCTTTCTAATCCCCACTCATCATAGCCTCGCCCGTTGTAAGTAATGATTTACAGGCTGTTAAAAAAAATTACCTCTCTCCTACTTTTCCTAAAATTTTAAGTTCAGTTTTTCAATTTATCGGCTTGACTAATTACAAAACTCAAAAAAATGGACAGGTCAATATTTTTGAGTTAGATTTTGAACAAACAAAGTCAGCTAATCTCAGCTTTTCTTATTGACAGCTTACAAAGCTAAATTCAATTTACTAATTGTTTGAAAATTATAATCCGCTAATACTTTAGCAGTTAATTAACTAATTGACTATGTATTTATTTGAGATTAAATCACTAATTTTGTATCCAAGTGAATACACATTTATGTACTTAATTGAAAAAACTTCAGAATTTGATAAGTGGCTACGAAAATTGAAGGATCGTAGAGCCAAAGCCAAAATCTTATTCCGAATTCAGAGAATTGAAGAAAGAGGAAATTTTGGAGATTGTAAACCAATTGGAGATGGACTAACTGAACTAAGAATTCCTGAAGGTAAAGGTTATAGAGTTTATCTAAAAGAACATTCAGGGATTGTTACAATTCTGCTCAATGGCGGTGATAAATCAACTCAATCAAATGATATTGAAAAGGCAAAAATATTATGGACTAAATTTAAAAAAGACAAGTTATGACAACGACAAAATTTGATATAGCAGATTATCTTGATGATAATGAAATGATAACCGAATACTTAAATACAGTTTTAGAAGACGGAGATTCATCTGACTTAATTGCTGCAATTGGACATATTGCTAAAGCTATCGGAATGACAAAGATTGCCGAGAAAACAGGCTTAAGTAGACCAAGTTTGTATAAAGCACTTAATCAAGATTCAAAACCTCAATTTGATACAATATTTAAAGTATTAAAGGCAGTGGGTGGTCAATTGCATATTAATTCAACATCAGCAGCATAAATTCAACGGTTTGACTTCTTACTCAACTGAAAACATGCTGAAATATAGACAGTAATTAAAAATGCACTACTTACAACATAGTATAAAATTAATTAGGCGTCAGCAGGTTAGGAGATTTTGGCAGTTATTTTAAATTCCACAAAATCCGCTTGCGGATTCGTAAAAATAAAAAAATTACAACGCCGCGCAGCGGCTTTTGTTCTTTAGTTTAATTGAAAGTGTATCTTTACTTACCGCCTAACTAATCTTTTACGGGCGTTGTCAATAATTAGGTACGATAAAGGGACATAGTTTACAAAGTTAAAGGGACATCCTTTACACTTTTTAAAGACTAATTTCATAAAAATCTACCTGTAATCCTATTCTAGTTTTTTCTTGGTTAAACCAATCTAAACTTCTCAACTAAACGATCTACAAAAAGTAAAATTAAAATACCAAATAATGCCATCAAGGCAACTTGAGAATGAATTAAAGAAAAATTGAAACTCATATCTGGCATAAAATCAGTCATATTAAATTTAGAAGCCTTTTCACCGGTTAATCCTAAACTAGCAAACCCAAGAAATAAAAACCCTATCACAATCCAACCAAATTTTGAAATAACTGGCACATATTCAAATTCACTTTGCTTTTGCATAACCTCTTGCGCAGCAATATTTTTCATGATATTTTCAGTGAAGTCAGGCGATAGATTAGGTGCATCAAAATGCCCTTTTAATAATTCTTTTATCTTTTCATCTTGTTCAGTCATGCTATATTTTTTCAATGTTAGTAATTGATGTTTGCATTATCTTGAATAATGTTTGTCGCGCTCGATGAATTTTTACTTTAACATTACTTTCTGAAAGGTTGGTTATTTTGGCTACTTCATGTATGGACATTTCCTTTTCGTAAAATAATTGCAGTAAAAGTTGTTGAATATTATCCAGCTTTTCAATTGCCGATTTTAATATCATTTCACGTTCCGCTGTGGTTTCTTGGTTTAATGTTTCAAGCATCTCATCCTCCGCAACAGCTTCATGTATATAATCGTCAACATCTATTTGCTTGGCCTTACTTTTTCTCAATTGAGATATACTAAGGTTATAGGCTATACGAAATAACCAGGTAGAAAATTTTGCTTCCATTTTAAAAGTATTGAGCTTTTCGTAAACCTTTAGAAAAGTATCTTGGGCTACTTCTTCTGCTTCCTCCTTATTTCTTAATATCTTAATACAAATATTAAAAACGTTGAATTTATGCCTGTTTACCAATTCAGCAAAAGCAGAAGAATCTCCTGCTAATACTTTCTCAATATAAAATTCATCTTTCGGTTTAAGCATTCCTAAAACCTAGTTGCTTTCCTCTTTTTTACTGGCCGTTAAATAATAACTAACAACTAAACCTATGCCTCCAAAAAGGAAAATCATTGAGGGAAAAGCCACCTCGTCTTTTAACATTTGAGCAGAAACAAAAAGGTTTGCAACTACAATACCTATTCCTACTCCAATGGCCAAAATACCGAGCTTCAAGGTCATTTTCCCATCTTTATTATGTTTATTAAACAAATCAGCACTTGCTCCTTTTTCAATTAAAGCCATACGCTCTTTGTTTCGTACCATTAAAGAAAGGTAAACAATGCCGAATACTAAGGCGAAAAATGAGATGGGTATTAAAATGTCTTCATTCATGATTTTTGTTTTTTATAAATTATACATTTATGACGCATCGTGTTTTATTCGGTTACACAATTACAAAAAATTTAGAAAAATATTTTTTTGAAGTGCTACACCAAAACGAAAAAAGAACAAAATAAACACAAACAAAACTCTTTCAAAACACCAACAAAAAACCTAATTAATGTATATTACCGGCCTATCAAAAGGTTGAATTTATGGAAGAAAACAAAGTAATCAATTATATAAAATCTGTATTAGAGAATATGCCAACAGATTGGTTGAAATTAACAACACATCGGCTAGATATTTATAATGAGCAATTAGCCAAAACCGAATTCTTAGAGCAGTTTGAAAACTTATTTAAAAGCAATAATTATTCAACCCCTTCACTAAACAAAATACCAACTGCCTACGATTATATTCGATTAGGACATCCTTTATCTTGTGTTTTAGAGTGGGGAATTGCCAAATTAAATCACCAAAAATCTGAAAGTGTAATCAGCTTTTCATCAAGTACAGCCCCTATTTTGGCAATTCTTAGAAAGAATTTATTAAATCATAAAAACACCCTAATTGCTTATAAGGGCGAGCTTCCACATTTTTTTGATACTGAAATAGTAAAAAGTGTTTATGGATATAATTTTGATTTAAAGCAAGTTAACAACCAAGAAGAGATTCCCGATTTTAACGGAAGTACAATTTTTATAGCCTCACAAAATGAAATTAAGTCTTTTGACCTAAACCCCAAAATAGACTTTCTCATCAATATACAACCTAATTTGGGAAGTACTTTGTTGATTAACGGCCAACAAAACGAGTCTTATATTTCAGAAATTCAACATGTTAGAAGAAGAGAAACCATTTCTATGACTCCAGCAAATTGTTTTTTAGCCTTGCAGCACCTTACAAATCATTCGTCTTCTCAAAACCAAAAAAGCAACCACGATAGCAGCCAGCACGAATCAAATAAAAAACTTGTTTTAAGTTCTATAAAAGAGATTACAGTTGCTGATACAAAAGCCCTTGTCGCTTCTAGTGGATTATCAATTCAATATGCTATTATGATGGGATTAATTCATGAAGCCCAAGAAAAGCATAAAGACAAAGCCATCAAATTTATTGTTCCGCCAAACTGTTATGGAGGTACAAATGACCAAGCAAGACGCGTTGCAGCATGTGTTAAAAATGTCGAAATTTTAGATTTACCTGTAGATGGTGATAATGATATGGTAAGTAGTATTGATACTATTTTAAACAAAGTTGCTTATGAAGATGCCGTGCCTTATATTATTGCTGAAATTCCTACAAATCCAAGAGTTGAAGTTCCAAACCTTAAACAATTAAAAGCCGTTTTAAGTAAAGTTCGTAAAACCAAAAACGGAGAAACTGCCATTGACCCTGTTTTTATTTTAGACCAAACTTTTTGTCCTAATGTTCACTTTTTAGGAGAAGAAGGAATACTTTCAACTGTTAGAACTATCTCTTATGTAAGTGGGTCGAAGTTCCCGAGTGGTGGAAAATGTACAGCAGGCTATTGTGTTGCTAATGAAAAGGCAAAAGCTTTAATGCCCAACATAGAAAAGCATTTAAAACTTTGCGATAACGAAGCTACAGCGCTTCAAATTGAAATATTAGCAAACCAATTGCCTTCCATGAACCAAAGAATTAAAGATGCTTATGAAAATACGCGTGAGTTTGTAAACTATATTCATGATACTTTGCCAAATGCAAAAATCAATTTTGTTTCAGAAGAATTGGCATTGCAAGGGTTTACACCTTCAGTATTTTCATTAGACCTGCCCACAAAGGGCAACACCGATGAAGAAAGAGAAGCCTATAAACGAGATTTAAATCTTAAATTAATTAATTTAATGATTGATGAAATTCCACACGAAAGCAAGTACTGCGTTAGTTATGGTCAACTAAAAGGTTGTTATTGGACAATACCGGCAACATCTACACAAGGCACAACTAAAGAAGGAGATAAGGATTATATAGCCCGTGTTTCACTTTCTCCTAATATGGACCTTGAACATCATAAAAAGGTATTTTTAAATTTTGTGGAAAGTATTTGATTTTTTGTTGGGTTAAAAACCCAAAATATTGACTTTGATAAAATTTAATTTACTTTAAAGGAATAAATCTTTCCATTAATAATAGTGCAAAGTAACCTTCAAGAAGGTTTTTCTTAATTACTTTACGGCATGAATACTTTTGAAGATTTCAAAATAAAAAAACAATTACAAAACGCCCTAAGCGATTTAGGGTTTGATAAACCCACTCCTATTCAACAAGAATCTTACTCAACCCTACTTGGAGGAACAGATTTTGTTGGAATTGCACAAACAGGAACAGGTAAAACAATAGCATACTTGCTTCCTATTTTACAAGATTTAAAATATTCTGACCAACCAAATCCAAAAGTTTTAATTCTTGCACCAACTAGAGAACTTGTTATTCAAATAGTTGAACAAATAAAAAACCTTACGCCATACATTAATATTAGAGTGGCAGGTGTTTTTGGCGGCAGCAATAACATTAAAAAACAACAATTAGAAGTAGCACAAGGCTTAGATATTGTGGTTGGAACTCCTCGCCGCTTATACGATATAGTACTTAGTAATGTATTGAGTTTAAAATCGATAAAAAAACTAGTAATTGATGAAGTGGACATCATGCTAGATTTTGGCTACAAAACTCAGCTTAAAAATATTTTTGATCACCTGCCAACAAAACGCCAAAACATACTTTTTTCGGCCACCATGACAACTTATGTAGATGAGCTAATTGATGGTTTTCTGCTTAATCCGGTTAAAAAAACCATTTCTCTTAGCGGTACACCTTTAGAAAGTATCAGTCAAGAATCTTTTACAGTTCCTAATTTTTATTCTAAGGTTAACCTTTTAAACCACCTGTTAGAGGATAAAGAGGAATATAATAAAGTCTTAATTTTTGTAGGAAGTAAAGTGAACTGTGACAGACTTGCAGAGGAATTAAACTTTGAATCTGAAATTGCTGTAATTCATTCCAGCAAAGAACAAAATCACCGTACTAAATCTGTAGAGCAATTCAAAAAAGGCGCTGTAAGAATTTTAATAGCAACAGATGTAATTGCCCGTGGAATTGATATTGAAAAAATTAGCACCGTAATCAGTTTTGATACACCATTTTATGCTGAAAACTATATTCATAGAATTGGCCGTACCGGTAGAGCCGACCAACAAGGAAAGTCTATCCTGTTTTACAACGCGAAAGAGTTAGAATTAAAAAACGCTATCGAAACCTTAATGAAATACGACATTCCATTAAATGAATGGCCTACGGAGGTTGAGGTTTCTCATAAACTTACCCCAGAAGAAAAGGATAAACCAATAGATCCTGACGAATTTTATCACCAAAAATCAACACGAGAAGTTGGCGCTGCCACTCATGAAAAATCAGCTAAGAATAGCAAAGTAAAGGTTGAAAGAAAGCCTTACAATAAAATTTTAAAGGAAAGATTTAAAAAACCAATTCGGCGCGGCGATAAAATTCAGAACATGAAGAAAAAAAATAAGAAAAGATAAAAGAAATCTCTCCCTTCATTTTTTTTTAAAAACGAAAGTTTAAGCCAAAAAAAAGCCCCAACTTCCGTTGAGGCTTACTAGATGCGGAGACTGGACTCGAACCAGTGACCTTCGGGTTATGAGCCCGACGAGCTACCAACTGCTCCACTCCGCGATATATCTTAAAACTCTATGAGTTTGTAGTATCTTTTTATTTGTTAGAACGTTTTCCGTAAACGGGATGCAAATATATTACTTTTTCATTTCTTTGCAAATAATTATTATGGTAAATCACAAAGCAGGTTTTGTAAATATTATTGGTAATCCAAACGTAGGTAAATCTACACTGATGAATACCTTAGTTGGAGAGAAATTATCAATCATTTCGCCAAAGGCACAAACCACACGACATAGAATTATGGGAATAGTAAACGACCCTGATTTTCAAATAGTTTACTCAGATACACCTGGAATAGTAACGCCTGCTTATAAGTTACATGATGGCATGATGAGCTTCGTTCAAAGTGCCATTGAAGATGCAGATTGTATTTTGTTTGTTGTTGAAGCCAAAGACAGAAAAATAAAAAACCCTCAAATTTATGAGGGCCTCCAAAAAACAGAAGTTCCTGTAATTCTAGTTATCAATAAAATAGATTTACTCGAAGGCAATGAGATATTAAACGAAGAGTTTATTTATTGGGAAGAAAATTTCCCAAAAGCAGAAATTTTCCCTATATCAGCATTGCATAAAGCCAATGTGCCACAGGTATTAAAAGCCATTTTATCACATTTACCCGAAAGCGAGGCCTTTTTCCCAAAAGATGAGCTTACAGATAAAACAATGCGATTTTTTGCAGGAGAAATAATAAGAGAAAAAATATTTAACCATTACCAGCAAGAAATACCCTACGCCTGCGAAGTAGAAATTGAATTTTTTAAAGAAGATACTACTCCGGCTCACATTATGGCAGTAATTAATGTTGAGCGCGAAACCCAAAAAGGAATTGTAATTGGCAAAGGGGGTAAAAAATTAAAATGGGTAGGCCATGATGCTCGACTAGATATTGAAGCATTTATTGGCAAAAAAGTTTTTTTAGAAATGTTTGTTAAAGTGAACAAAGATTGGAAAAACCAACCAAGAGAATTACGAAAATTCGGATACATACAATCATAAGATAATGGCAAATATTGTTGCAGTAATAGGAAGACCCAACGTGGGCAAGTCAACTTTTTTTAATAGGTTGATTGGCGGGAGAAAAGCCATTGTAGATTCATTTTCAGGCGTTACCCGAGATAGACATTACGGAAAAACGGAGTGGATTGGAAGGGAGTTTAGCATTATTGATACTGGCGGTTATGTTGACCATACCGATGATCTTTTTGAACTAGAAATAAACAAACAGGTTGCCATTGCCATTGAAGAAGCCACTTCAATTATTTTTATGGTTGATGTTATA
>Ga0222664_1000915_pt1 | contig 12979 bp, 5 predicted proteins | sample AntAcemetagen604_FD_181147 | JGI IMG/M metagenome (GOLD analysis project Ga0222664, IMG submission 181147) | Saline water microbial communities from Ace Lake, Antarctica - #604 | ecosystem: Environmental > Aquatic > Non-marine Saline and Alkaline > Saline | place: Antarctica: Ace Lake | collected...
AGTTACCTGCATAATCACCAGTGAAATCAGCAGTAAAAGCGCCCGTATAGGTTGTATCAGCAGTACTACCACTAACACGAGTACTATCAACCAAACCTACATAATCACCAGCAAAGTCTCCAGTATAATCTACGGCATAGTCGCCAATGAAATCACCTGCATATTGGCCAACATATTCACCAGCGAATTCACCGGTATATTCACCGGTATATGTAACGCTTGAAATATAATCACCAATAAAGTTACTAGTAAAGTTTCCGGTATAATAAGTGGCTCCGTCAACTGTATATCCTGTACTTGACCGTGTACTTTCAGTGGGTACGGTTCCACCGTAATCAACTGTACTATCAGTAGTACTATTACGGGTAGAAGTGCGCGTACTACTTCTTGTTGAATTTCCGGTATAAGCAGTACCATAATTACCTGTAAAATCACCAGTATAAGCGCTAGTAGATGCGGAGCCATAGTTACCGGTAAAATCACCAATATAGTCACCAGTGAAATAAGTATTTTGATAAAATGTACCCTCATATGTATAGCTTACTGCATTCTGTGTACTCGATCGTGTTGAAGTTCTAGTACTATTACGCGCGTAATCACCAACATAGTCACCGGTATAGACAACTGTACTATTTCTTGTACTAGTAGTAGCACTATCATAAACATAATCACCAGCATATTCACCGGCATAATTTCCAGTGAAATCACCAGTATAAGCTCCGGTATAATCAATAGCTGTTGTACCACTAGCATTTCTAGTACTATTAACCGTACCAATATAGTTACCAGCATATGGGGTACTATAGTTACCAGTATAAGTACCAGAAGAATCAAGTGTAGAGTTTCTTGTGCTATACACCGTACTTGTTAGAGTTGAATTACCTACATAATTTACGTCAGAGATATAGTTACCTGTAAAGTTACTGGCATAATTTCCAGTATAATAAGACGCTCCCTCGTAAGTATATGCAGTACTTGTCCGTGTACTACCGACGGTATCAGTTCCTATATAACCTCCAGAATAAGCAACTGTACTATTTCTTGTACTACCACTAACAAAATCTAACTCGGTAACATAATCGCCTGTAAAGGCACTAGTATAATTTCCGGTATAGTACGTTGCTCCCTCGTAAGTATATGCAGTACTTGTTCGTGTACTCGTTGCAGCTACAGTTCCAGTGTAAGTTAACGTGCTAGTGACAGTGCTATTTGTCGTGCTTGTTCTTGTTGAATCTGCTTCACCAATGTAGTTACCAATAAAGTTACTAGCGTAATCACCAATAAAATCTCCACTATAATATTGCTCACCCTCGTAAGTAAATGCAGTACTTGATCGTGTACTATTCCGCGTACTCGTAACAGCCGCGCCGCCACCAAGATAGTTACCGGCAAAGTAAGCAATAGAATCTCCTGTACTTGTTCGTGTACTATCAACACTTGAGATATAGTTACCAGCAAAATCACCTACATAATCGCCAGCAAACTCTGTGACGTAATCACCTGCATAATCACCAGCAAATACGGCTGTGCTGTTACGTGTAGAAACTCTACCATAATCGCCAGTATAGGTTGCGGTATAATCTGTTGCAGTAATTGTATTAATATTATTAAGTGCCGTACCTTTTGCTACCCAGGTACCACCAGTACTTGGGGCTCCACCGGTCTTTAAAACATATGTACCAATACCACTTGCACTAATTCTTGTTTTAGCTCTTTGACCAAATGTATATTTAATTTCTGGGTCGGTCATTTCTTGTAGACCGGCAAAATCATCAACAGCACCATTACCTGATTCTCTTTTTATCGCCATAGGCCTAGTCGCGGCAATAGCCGTCATGGCAGTTCTTTTCCATATAGAATAATTTACTGCCGGTGAGGTAAGAGTCGTGTCGGTAAAAATATTAGGCAAGAATGAGGTGTAATCTCCGGATGGGGCGCTTGACGCCAGTTTAAACGTGCCGGGATAATCGTTAGTAAAAACTGTCGTAAGTAACCTATCAACACAAGAATTAAGGTTTGTGTCAGTCATTTCTTGGATTGAGTCTGGATTAAGAGCCGTATTCCAATGAATAGGTCTTTTAAAATCAGATCCAGATTCTGTAGCTATACCGGTATTTTGATAAAGAGTTGTATTATTAGTAGTTGTAGTTAGTGTAGTACCATGAGTTCCTATGGCTTGGTCATTTATGGTATCGGAATATACGCCGACCGCTGTACCGCCAGAAAAATTATCAAGTGACGCTTCGACATTACGATCAGTGGCAAGCGATAAGCTAGCTTGATACGCTAAGTAATTTTCTTCTGTGGTAGAGAGATATTTTACATCTCCGTGTGAACCATTTAATTTTAGTGGCGTGCCCATATTAGCTCCATTTAACCTTTATACTATTTATACACATTCTACGCGGTCCTTACGTAAAGGGTAAAGGTTTCAACAGTAGCAACTGAACCAAGTATGGTTTGCGCTAAATAATTACCTGTATAGTTACCAGCATAATCGCCAGCAAACTCGCCGGTATAAGTACCAGTAGAGTTCACACTTGCTATATAATCACCGACAAAATCAGCGGCGTAATCACCCGAGTACGCACCGGTCGAATCTGCGGTAGAGTTACTGGTTGAATCAACAGCTCCCATATAGTTGCCGGTATAGTCGCCAACAAAGGCAGATGTAGAGTTTCTTGTAGAATCAACAGCACCGACATAATTACCGGCATAATCACCTACATACACAGACGTACTATTACGAGTCGAATCAACGGCTGCTATGTAGTTACCAAGATAGTTACCAGTATAAACGCCGGCTGAATCTACGGTGGAGTTTCTTGTAGAATCAACGGCCCCGATATAATCACCAGCATAGTCACCACCGTAAAACCCTGTGTAAGTGACAGATGAGATATAGTTACCGGCAAAATCGCCTACATAATCGCCGGTATAAACTCCGGTCGAATCGGCTGTTGAGTTACTTGTATAATTAACAGAAGAGATATAGTTACCAGTGAAGTCACTCGCATAGTCACCAGTATAAACACCAGTTGAATCAACTGCTCCAATATAGTTACCAGAATAAGTGACACTTGAAATATAGTTACCAGCAAAGTCTCCGACATAGTTACCAGTGTAGGCACCAGTTGAATCAGCGGTAGAGTTAATAGTCGAATCAACGGCAGTAATATAATTGCCCGTAAAGTCTCCGGTATAGTTACCTGTATATGCTCCAGCAGAATCTGTGGTAGAGTTACGAGTCGAATCAACGGCAGTAATATAGTTACCAGTGAAGTCTCCAGTATAGTCACCGATAAAGCCGCTAGTACTATTTCTTGTACTAGTAATAACCGAATCACCTAGATAATTGCCTGTAAAGTCTCCAGTATAGTTACCGATAAAGCCGCTAGTACTATTTCTTGTACTAGTAATAACCGAATCACCTACATAGTTACCAGTATAGTTACCAGCAAAGTCTCCGGTATAGGTTCCAGCTGAAGCGAGTGTAGAGTTTCTTGTGCTAGTACGAAGTGAATCACGAGTATAATCACCGACAAAGTTACCAGCAAAGTCTCCCGTGAAGGCGGTAGTACTATTTCTTGTGCTAGTTCTCGTGCTAGTAATAACTGAATCACCGACATAGTTACCAGTAAAGTTATTAGTGACGGTACCAGCATAGTTACCGGTGAAGTACGAAGTATGATAAAAAGCATTGTAACCATAATAACTTGTTGTGGTACGGGTACTCGTCCTAGTATAATTTACTGCAGTGGTAGTTGTTGAATTCCTAGTAGAATCACGAGTATAATTACCGACATAGTCACCGACATAATCACCAGTAAAGTCTCCGGTGAAGACAGCAGTACTATTTCTTGTACTAGTACGAAGTGAATCACCTACATAGTTACCAAGATAGTCACCAGTAAAGTCTCCAGTATAGTTACCAATAAAGCCAGTAGTACTATTTATCGTACTGACTCGGGTTGAATCACGGTTGTAATTGCCGACGTAGTCACCGGTGAAGTCTCCGGTATAAGTTCCAGCTGAAGCTAGTGTAGAGTTTCTTGTTGAATCGCGAGAATAATTACCAACATAATCACCAGTAAAGTCTCCAGTGTATGTGCCCGCGGAGGCGAGTGTAGAGTTTCTTGTACTATCGACCGAAGCAATATAGTTACCAGTATAATCTGCGACATAGTTACCAGTATATGCACCAGCTGACGCGGCAGTAGAATTTCTTGTACTATCAACCGAAGCAATATAATTGCCGGCAAAGTCTCCGACGTAATTTCCTGTGTAGGCGCCAGTTGAATCGGCGGTAGAGTTTATTGTACTATCTACTGCTCCAATATAATTACCAGAATAAGTGACACTTGAAATATAATTACCTGTATATCCACCGGCAGATGCTACTAGACTATTACGAGTCGAATCAACAGCACCAATATAGTCGCCTATGAAATCGCCAACATAGTTACCAGTATATCCACCGGCAGAATTCGCGGTAGAATTACGGGTACTATCTACTGCGCCAATATATGCACCGGCATATTCTCCGACATATCCGCCAGTATAGGCAACAGATGAAATATAGTTACCAATGAAGTCTGACAAATAGTTACCAGTATATGCGCCTGCACTCGATCTTGTACTATCAACCGAAGCAATATAATTGCCGGTAAAGTCTCCGGTATAATTCTCTTCGTAGTTACCAATATATTCTACTGAGGATATATAGTTACCAGTAAAGTCTCCGGTATAAGTTTCTGCATCATTCCTCGTATAATCAACCGAAGCAATATAATTGCCGGCAAAGTCTCCGACATAGTTACCAGTATAAGCTCCAACAGAAGCTACCGTAGAATTTCTAGTCGAGTTAACTGCGCCGACATAATCGCCGGTGAATGGAGTACCATAGTTTCCAGTATAAGTTTCTACGTCATCACGAGTAAAGTCAGTATCACCAACACCTTGACGAGTATCAAGAGCTACTCCTTTTGCAACCCATGTACCAGCATCAGAAGGAACACCGTCAGTCGCTGATCTGAATTGATATGTACCAATGCCCGTGGCAGTAATACGAGTTTTCATCCTTTGACCAAAGGTGTATTCTGATTCTGCTTCGGATAATACTTGTAGACCAGTTAAAGAAGAACCTGATCTTTTTACGCCTATGGCCTTGTGTACGGCCGGGGCTGTCATACTCGTACGACGGTATAAATGATAATTTACATTGGTATCATCGGTTCTTGTATCGGTAAATAGATTTGCTACATTTTGTGTATAGCCACCAGCAGGAGTAGATGAAGCGAGTTTATAAGTGCCTGGATAATCATTAGCAAAAACAGTGCCTAATAACCTATCAACAAGAGTATTAAGAGATGCATCAGGCATTTCTTTCATGCCGTTAAGAGATGTATTCCATTCAAGAGGTCTACGGAAATTACCACCAGATTCTGCGGCTGTACCGGTATTTTGGTATAGTAATACGTTAGTTGTTGTTGAAGTGGTTAGAGATGCATGCGCACCGATTTCTTGATCGTAAAGAGTATTGACGAATGTGCCGACAGTAGTACCACCGGCATTAAAATCTAATCCCGCCTCTTCAGTAATACCGGCCTTGGATAGATGTATGCCTGCTTGATACGCCAGATAGTTCTGTTCAGCAACTGTGAATTGCTCTATATCGCCATTGGTACCAGTTGTCTTTAACGGTGTGCTCATAAGAGTCCTACACTATGTGTTTAGTAATGTGCCGGCTGCGTTATAAACATTTACTAGTCTACGATTTACTTCTATAGATGCATTCACCAACGAAGATTTATCAGTTGTAGTAAGAGATGTTATTGCGCCAGCATCAGAATCAAGTTCATTAATTGCCGCGACTAAACTTAATTTAGTTATTGTTGTAAGCGAAGATCTAGTACCAATATCTGAATCGTTATCATCAGCGTGCATATTAATTTCGTTAATTGCCATTACTAAGTTTGCTTTAGATCCAGCTGAATCATTAATCAAATTTACCAGATCACCTTGTAACGTTGCTTGATCGTTATGCCTAGTTCTCCAAGTTGCGATGGTATCGCTTAATGCTACGTGTGTTATTGCCATTATAGTTTCTCTAAAATTTTATTAAGTAATGTTTTAATATCGGTTACTTCATTCTGTAATGTCTTAACCTCAGTTCGTAATAGTTCATCATCTTGTTCCGCTTTACGTCTTAAACTTTTTACTAGTTTCGCTTTTTTAATATCATTACTATTTATATTAATTATAGCGCCTGATTTAGAATCACGTACTAAATTTGAATGACCAGCAATTTGTATCATATCAGACATATTAAACCGCCAACGCAATTGCTCTTAGATTACTAATCGTAGGAACCTTAGTACTATTAGTAGATCTCATTACGATTTTCAATTGGAATTCAGTAAAGTTTATATTAGCAAAACCACCTTCACCACCGATAAGATATTCATATTCACGCGTTATGGTTGTGTTTTCATCAGAAGCAATTTCATTCTCTTTGTCGATGAGTGTCCATAATTGGTCTTTAAGTATTTGACCGTCGGCGGCTAGTCTATAATAAACAAGGAAGTCAGAGACAGAAGGTCTATTCGCAGAAATTAGTACTTTCAATCCAACAGATTCTTCAGGAAGTATAACTGGTGTTGTGATATGTTTAGCTATACTTGATCCACCTTCCGGTACAGTTTCAGCTGCCCAATTGATAGGTACATTTAGATTTGTTGTTGAAGCAGAATCCTGTTTATCAATTTGATGAGACAACGTACTTAACGAGGCTCTCGACATATCAATCACTGGTGAAACCATATCTGAGGTAGTAGCCAATGATATTTTAATTGTCGCCGATTTTTCGCCGGCTAGTTCTACACCTTCGTCAGAATCAGCAGCAATCATCCGTGGAGCATTAAATATATTAGGTGTTTTAAGTGATAACGGTTTAAATCCAGTAATTGGATGATCTTTTTGATACCTTGTTTCATTACCAGCTAGTGATGAACCAGTCGTGAATAAAGCGGTGGTAGACATAGTAGTTCCTGGAGGCATCATATGTTCAATATAAGGTATCACTTTATCAAATACTATATTACGCGTCGCGGTAACAAGATCTCCACCCGTGAAAAGAGTAGAGGTAGGAGATGAATCTGCGTCAAACGTATAATTATCATAATCGACCGCGGTAATTACATGCGAACCGTTGATAGTCGAACCGAGTATGCCGCCGTATGTAGTACCATCCGACAATCCCCCTAAGGTGACACGTTCGTTAACGCCGTAACCATGACCTGGTTGATGCACTGTAATTGATACATCAGAATCAGTAATACTAATAGGATTTGTGGTCAATTGATCAAGTGATATATTAGCATTTTCTAACGTGGCATAAGTATCTGTAGAAGTACCGGTAGTATCAAATTTAGCTCTATGGAGTTGGAACGCAAGATCTTTAGTTTGAATAGGTTCCCATGTACTACCGTTTTGAGATAAGAATAATGATCCAAGACTTGGTTGACGAGTGATCCTTTTTTCTGTTGAGCCTAATTCGAATTCGCGTATTTGAGAAATATAAACTGAGTACGCACTCGATTCTGCACTTACACAAATCGCGTATTCTTGTTTAGGATTCAAGTATATTGGCTCATCAAATTCGAAGGTCGTAGGGCTTGCAATAAGATCAGCTAAAACAGATCCCGTATAAACATTAACCTGAGCCGGAGTTTTCCAAACAATACTTCCAGGAATAATATCATAAGACGATGGATGACCGTTTATCATCGGTCTCACTTCAACTTTAACAGGAACAGTCGCATCCTTGGTTTTAAAGTATATACTCACTTTAGTAGCAAAGAAACCGGTGTCGCCTGTGACTAAGAATGACTGCGCAATCGGATCATAATATCCCGGCGTCTTAAGCAATGATTTAGTATTAGTGACTGAACCCTGTTTGGTTTCAATAGCACCAGTAGATGCATATTCCGCAATAGCAATAGACGTCGCCGCGGATTTATCAAAGATACTAATATCAAGTAAAGTGAATTCAATTACCCCAGATTTAAATCTTAATGCTTTAGTATTCGGTATAAAGAATGATCCTTCAATATATCCATTAGCATCGGCAGTCAGTGCAGCGGGCCCGTCGGGATGCTGTGTCGCGGTTTTGTATTTATTACCATAATCATCTACGTCATCTGATATATAAACAAATGTTTCTAATCTCACCCAATCTGCGACAGATACACCATTAAAGAAGGCGAAGTATGTAGAGTTAGGAACCAATCCACCAGTTTTAAAATAGATTTTCCTACTTCTCATGTACGGTGATATTGTAGTACTAATCACTTGTTCGTTAACTACCTCAGTAACAGTTTCTTCGACCGGCATCGTATTATATTTTCGATAATAAGCATCCGGAACTTGGCCTGTTGCGGCATCAATGAGTAAATTACCATTCCCTGTTATTAAACCTTGGTCCCATGCCCAAGAAGGTACGTTACCGCCGAAATAATGATTTATTTCGCCATCTGTCATTCCGTACCAATAAACTTGGCTATTGCTATAGTTATGTTTTTGTTTTTTACTTACAGTCTTCTTTTTCTTTTCAACAGGAACAATGACCTCTTCTTCCAGTGTATCTTTCCATTCATCAGACGCAGGAGAGAGTATCAATTCAGAATTGTATGTCACTACATCAAATGGGTTTAGGTTTTGAGTACCTGAAATCGTATGTTGTGTTAACTCAGCACTATCGATATAATTAATATAAACGTTATCACCCTTTTTAATAGTTTTACCACTTGAGGCAGAATCATATATTAGACGTACATTATCTTCTTTAAACGAAGGATGAAGTGTTTTGTCGAATAGATCAATACTTGCGCGATAATCAATTGCATCAACATCAGAGAATACGTGATTTTTAAAGTTATCAGCAAGGAAACCAGACTTAAGACGATTAACACCCGCCGAATCAAGAATTGTTAAGTTGGTCGTACTAGTTTCAAGAAGAGATAGTGTAGCAGCCTCGGCCAAGCCGTCAACTTTTCTATCTATTCTTCCGATGTCAGCCATCGTATAACGTTTAGCATCAATTTTAATTATTGATAGATCTGAATCGTTTAGAGTGCCGGGCTTCATATCAATTCTATGTAATTCAAACGCATTTGAAGGAGTTGCCGGAAGAGAAGGATCAGCGGCAGGTACACCTTCCACGATACTTAACTCGGCCTGTAATCTTTCCTTAGTTGCTCTTTTAATTACTAACGAATCTTTTCTTCCTTGAAAATATGTAATGTCGGCAGTAATAAGATCTGCCGGTGAAGGTAATTCGTTTATACGCGCTGTACCGCCAGCGTATGGGGCTGTTGTATGTATATGAGTTGATGTGGTATCTTGTGATGGTCTAAAATCTAGAACATCTCGCAATTCAACAATAGTTCCATTTGTTAATGTATGATTTGAAATATTAGAATAATCTACTTGACCTGTATATGAACCGACACCAAAGAAATCGCCAGTCGCGCCATGAGTAAAGTAATCGAATTTTGCATAGGCATTAGTAGGAGCTGACTGATTACCCTTTAGAATCAATCTACCAGGAGCATAATGGTTATCTCTTTGTCCATTATCAAATGTAAAGAGTCCGCTTATATCATTAAGACCATTTGCAGAATCTAAGATCTCGGTGATAGAATGAACATCTACTTTGTTTAAGTCTAAATATTTAACGCCGTTCGAATCAGTAAGTCCGCTGGTTGTTGCAACAGTTCCACCAATATTCAGTGTCTTAGTACGTTCTGCTCCGCCGCCTTTATTAATTTTAGCAAGAACTTCCACAACACTGTTACCAGTAGGAAGACCGCCGATAGTCATTGCAGTACCACCCGAGGATGTGAACGTCGCGTTAGGAAGAATCTCGCCGCTTGAGTCGATAGCCACTGTCCAATTAGATGTATTTGCATTGGCGAAGGTTTCATCTCCACTGAGGGATGGAAGAGCTACAGTCGTGGCGCCACCGGCTGATGTGACAGAATATCGACGCTGTACTTCAAGAGTAATATCGCTTACGCCACCCGTACCCGTTAGGGATTTTGGTCTCACGCGTGGTAATGGAAAGAATAAATTATTATTATCGGTTTCTTTTAGAACAGCTTTTCCGTTTTCAAGTATTAGGTTAGCCCAGTTATCAGAATCATCGCCAATAGATAAAGTATTCCGGAATATTTCACCTGAATTCATACTTACGTCTGTTAGGTAATACTTATAATTAGCGCCGTGTTGGGCAACTGCGCGAATCCTTGCAGTACCAGTTGCTGCACCGGCAATTGACGCAGCACTATAAAGATTCCATTTTTCCTGAACGCTAACATTTGGAAGACCTTGGTTGGCGGTAGTTAAAATATAATTACCATAATTTGCACCAATAACCTCGTTGTTTATAACTTCTGTTGTTAATGCGCGGTTCACAGAAATAGATGTGGTTCCTGTACCAACGTCGGTTTTAAAACCGTCGATATATGCAACACCAGGAGATACCTTAGCCGTAAGGACCGTTGCATCTGAGGCATTTTCATCGTAAGAGAGCTTGAATGGTTTAATAATATAATTACCAGATTCGTCATTTGTTCTTTCTGCCATAATATCACCGATTAGATTATAATCATCTGTACCTTTTGCTTGGTCAACCACATGTGAATCTTGGATTTTAGCAAAGAACACAAACTCGTCAGCGGCAACGGTATTCACTTTATCAACAAGTGTTAATGTAATGCGATAACGATCTGCACCAGGAGATGAAAGATTAGGTGTTGAACCTTGGTTATCATATAGCGTAACGTCATCAGTGGCAGAAACAACATCTTGTGATATCGTAAATCCAACTGTTCCAGTATAACTATTAGAATATTTTGACAAGATGATTGTCTGCGCATTTGCAGAAACAAAGTGACCTTGGACAAAAAAGTCTCCGGCTTCACTACTAAATTTTACACCTTGTCCGGTCGCGGGATTTAACACAGTGTTCGTTGTTTGCACAGTTAATGTATGAGAACCAGAAGTCATATTATCGCCGGGTGTCATACGAATCGGAGTAGCACCTGGAGTACCAGCGCTCTTATCTGTGTATTTCACATATAACGTGGCTGGATCTGAACCAGTAGCAGCAACAACAGCCAGAACTTCGCATTTAATTGCAACAGTAGCGCCAGTAAACTCAAGATCGACAATACTTTCAGCAGGCAGACCATTAGTTGTAGTATTTAATTTAATAAATTCATATTTAGCATCAATACTCGGTCCGCCGGGTAATACCGCGGCGCCGTCTTTGAAAATATTACCGCCAAACCGTGCCATTTCAGTCTGAATAATAGTTTGTAATTGAGTTAATTCACGAGCTTGAAGAGCTTTACCAGAATTAAATAGAACCCGATGAAAATTAGCGTCTTCTGCAAAGTCGTCTTTGTAAGTGTCCGCGAATAAGGTTTTGGTGTACTTAGTTGTCATATTATTTTAACCAATTAAATTTGAATAATTACTTTAATGTCTTCTGTTTGCGATGATGAACGATCAATTGCAGCTTTATTTTCGATGTAAAGGATATCACCTGTAAGTTTATTTATATCGAGTGGTATAGTTGCTGAGTCAGCCGTACCCGCACCGGAACCAAAAATCTCAGAAATACCTTCAGAGTCAGTAAATGGTAAGAATCCCGTAGTTTCATCTTGATGATAATATATATAATCAGAATCAGTAGTATTGAAAGATGATACATAAGCTTTAGCACCAGATGTTCCACCTAATATAATTTTATCAACAGTGAATGGCTCAGCAACAGCACCTCCGATGAAATTCATTTTAGTAAGTGCTAGGCCTGCAGCGAGAGTATAATCAGAATCAGTTGATCCCGTAACTTTCGCGTTTCTAATCAAAGCGACTTGTCTAAAGTCTTGTCCTACAAGGAACTTACCGGATTCTGTACCAGCTGGTTTAGTATTAAACATCAATGCCGAAGAACGTAAGTCTTGTCTTGGATCACCGCCGATACCTAGAGCAGGCGAAATATTAGCTCGGGCTGTTGCTGGTTTAGTAGGAGATCCACCGCCTGAAATAGTAACAGCGGCATAATCAAAATTAAAACCGTGATTAATTTTACCACCACCGTTTGAATCGAGTTTAATATTAACAACACTACCGCCTGATAAGACCGCCACGCCAGTTGCAGAATCGCCGTTGCCTACAATTGTGACAGACGGTGTTGAACTATAACCAGCGCCGCCACTATCTAATGTAAGACCTGTTATTTGACCAACAATTGCAGAATCTTGAATAAAGCTTTGGGCCCAATCCGATGCTACCCATCCAGTTCTTAACGGATTGCCGGCACTATCGTTAACACCACCATCTAAAAATTTCACTGGCATATAATTACTTGAAAGATAATTATCTGTATTGGCGGCTGATAGGGTATATAGGAATTTCCATATATAACCATCCGCTGATTTAAACGATTTATTTGTAACGGTGTTGGGTTTGACTGTACTTGGAACCGCAACACCCGCGGCATTCCTACCTTGTTGTAAACAAATATATACTCGAGAATCTTCGGTTAATACGTAATAAGGTCTGATAGGCGAAATCGAAGAATTACCCGCAACATTATCGTCATACGCGTCGTATATAGATGATGAAGACCAATTATTACGAGGAACGACGTATGAAACACTTTCAGCCGATTTAATCGATTGAAGACCTAACCTCATATTACGTTCTTCTCTTAACGTATTTACGGGAGGTGGAGGCGTATCTGTCGCATCCCAATCTTGGGCTCTACCGATACCGATAAAGTAATTACCAGCCCCTGCTGAATCAGTAACATTGGTATAAATGCTATTGAGCATTTGTCGTTTGAGTGCGTCTGTTAAAACTGCGGTCATTGTGTCTTCCTAGTCTTTCTTATTAAGCTATGGCTGTT
>Ga0222664_1000916_pt1 | contig 12973 bp, 9 predicted proteins | sample AntAcemetagen604_FD_181147 | JGI IMG/M metagenome (GOLD analysis project Ga0222664, IMG submission 181147) | Saline water microbial communities from Ace Lake, Antarctica - #604 | ecosystem: Environmental > Aquatic > Non-marine Saline and Alkaline > Saline | place: Antarctica: Ace Lake | collected...
AGCAAATTGAAACCTTAATGCTAGAGAAGTTAGGAGATATTTATCCAAATTACCAACCAAGCCAAATTAAAAAAGTACATATTTTCAAAACCATGACTGCTGCTACAGTTTGCGATTTAAATTTTTCTAAAAAAGTACCCAATTGTAAAACTGAAATTGAAGGGATGTATTTAGCATCTATGGCACATATTTATCCTGATGAACGCAGTACTAACAATAGTATTAGAGTGGCTGCCGAACTTTGTAAAACTTTAGGAATTTCTAAGGTAAATGTTCCTGAAGGTCAATCAATGTCAGGTAAACTAGGATTTTAACTACATTAAATCCTAAAATGAAAAACGATACATTTAAGCACATATTGGGGGGGGGTAATTTACCCTTATCTATTTTATGTTTAATTCTAATATTTTTTTATAACGCCTCTTTTTTCGGAGGAGATTTATTGGTTTCGTTTTGGTCAGCTCATCAGGCTAGTTTAATTGAAGGTAGTTTTTACAATCAATTAATTGAAAGTTGGAATTTAAGAGGGTTTGGTTATAAATTCATTATTTATTTGAATTATAAGCTCATTAACCCTTGGCTAAATATGTTTGAATCCCCAAATGTTTTCAATCACGTTTACAGAGCTTTTCACAGTTTGTTTTTTCTAACAACTTTATTTTCAGGAAGCTTTTTGTTAAAAAACCGATTTGCAGAGTTTAGTATTAACCAAAACAAACTTTTACTTGCATCCGTAATTATCTTCTTTTCAGCAAGCTTTTTAATGATAGGGCAACCTGAGGAGTATGCTTTCATATTCACTATTTGGTATCTAGTTTTTGGAATCACAAAAAATAAAATACTCAATTGGTTAAGCGGTCTATTTGTTTTTGTTTTGTTTAGTTTGAAGGTCACTACTGTAGGATTCTTGGTTTTTCCTGCTTCGATTTTTCTATATCATCGAAAAAAAGTAAACTTCAACATCCTATTTATTAGTGGTATTGCAGGAGTTTTACTCACAGCCTTTTTTTATTTTACACTACTTAAACCCGATTTAAAGGATGTTTTAGAGGCTTCACTTTTTCAGAAAAGTGGAATTCTTTCGCAAATTATGCTAAAGAGTTTTGAAAGTAGGTTTTCTGAATTTTGGATTTACGATAGCTTTCTTTATTTGGGAATATGTATTTCCTTTCTTTCATTCCTGTATTTCTTTCGAATTAAACAAATATTAATTGCATTTTGCTTTTTGAGTGTATCGTTTGTTATTTTTTATCAAAATAAATTTTTCCCTTACCATTTTATTTTGTTTTATCCACTTGCAATTTATTCCATCTACAACATTTTATTGTCAAGTGAAAAACTAACAATAATATTATTAGTTATTTCTCTATTTTTTTATTTCGATATTTATTATCACGGACTTGATGATAAACCAAAGTATAACAACATTAAAGGTTCATCTAGTTACAATTGGCAATTTAATTATCAATTTAGGTTTGATATAGCCCAAGCCTTAAAAAAGGAAATTAAAAACCCAAATGAGCCATTACTCTTTCTAACCGAAGGAGGCATAAATTACTTTTTACCGAATCCTAGTTACAGCAGATATTTTTACCCTTTGCCATTACAAAGGATCGCTTTAAACTCTAAATTAAAAGAAACTGCAGTTTATAAAAACACTTTAATTTCTTTTTTTAATTACAAGGGTGAATATGTAGTTTGGCAACCCGATTGGTTTAACCTTGATAATTTCCCTCAACTAAAAGAGTATTTATTCAATAACTATGAAGAGGTTTATAGTTATAGAAACTACCAACAGATGAAGCTTTTGAAAAGAAAAAAAATATAAGTTGTAGTTAAAATTAAAACTGAGAAGCCAATTTTATTATTGAAATACTAAAAAATGATAAAAATCAACTAAATTTAAATAGTTGATTATCAATAAATTAACATTTATTTTAGGATAACTAACTATGCGAAAAAACTATGTTACTAGCCATTTGTTGTAATATTGCAATTCTCTAAATTCAAACGAATGCAGAAAAATAATGTAAGATTTGTTGACCCTTCCAAATCACCTTTCCATAAAGTTCTACAAAAAAGGGTAAATCAATATTTTAAAGAAAATGGCATTAGCAGATATGGCAATGCCCAAATGATTTTAAAAAGTATTGTTTTAATAAGTACTTATGTTGTTCCATTTATCATAATGTTATTTTTTCCTATTTCATGGCCATTAAGTTTGCTGTTATGGGCTTTAATGGGATTTGGTTTAGCAGGAGTAGGTATGAGTGTTATGCATGATGCAAATCACGGTTCATACTCAAAAAATAAATGGGTCAATAAATTTGTTGGCGCCTCAATAAATTTGGCAGGTGGCTCAGCATTAACATGGAAATTACAACACAATGTTTTACATCACACATACACAAACGTTTGCGGAATGGATGATGATATTGAGGATAAATTATTTTTAAGATTTAGTCCGCATACCGATAAAAAATGGTTTCACAAAGCACAAGCTGTTTATGCTTTTTTCTTTTATGGCATTACAACCTTGTATTGGGTTACTGCTAAAGATTTTATTCAATTGTCTAAATACACAAAAAACAAGGTGAACAAGCAAACTCCCAAAGAAAATAGACTAGCCTTAATTCAGATGATATTAGTGAAATTAGCTTACTATGCTGTATTCTTTGGGTTGCCAATATTTGTTTTTGGAATTCCAGCTTTTCAAATAATTACAGGCTTTTTGTTAATGCATTTTATTGCCGGCATTACCTTAACAACAGTATTTCAATTGGCTCATTCTATTGAAGAAACAGATCATCCATTACCAGATGATAATGGAATAATAGAAGATAATTGGGCAATGCATCAAATAAGGACAACTGCAAACTTTTCAAGAAAAAGTAAGTTTTTAACTTGGTATTTAGGAGGTTTAAATTACCAAATTGAGCATCATTTATTTCCAAACATTTGTCATGTTCATTATCCTGAAATTGCCCCAATCGTTAAGAAAACGGCAGAAGAGTACCAAATTCCATATGTTGAGCATAAAACCTTTGTTAATGCGCTAGGTTCTCATGTTGGCTTAATGAATAAAATAGCTTAATCTAAACTCTCTTTTTAGGATAACAAATTTTATTATTGTTTAATGATTTCTATTGTTATTCCATTATTTAACGAGGAAGAAAATATTCCCCTTTTACAAGCAAGGTTAATCGAAGCAACTTCAAAATGGAGTTTGCCATTTGAGGCAGTTTTGGTAAATGATGGCTCTAGCGATAGAACGCCGCAAATGTTAGATGAATTGGCTAAAAATGATAGACGATTCAGAATCATTCACTTTTCTCGAAATTTTGGTCACCAACCTGCGATATCAGCAGGCATAAAGCATGCAAAAGGCGATGCTATTATTATAATGGATGGTGATTTACAAGACCCGCCTGAAATTTTACAAAGATTTATTGATAAATGGCAAGAAGGTTTTGACGTTGTTTATGCAATTCGCACCAAACGAAAAGAAGGCTTTTTCAAGAAACTCAGTTATGCCACATTTTATAGGGTTTTACAAGCAATATCAGATATAGAAATTCCCCTAGATTCAGGTGATTTTTGTTTGATGGATAGAAAAGTTGTTAATGCTCTAAACGATGAAATGCCTGAAAACATTAGGTTTGTTAGAGGTTTAAGAGCTTATGCAGGCTTCAAACAAGTTGGAGTTGCTTATGAACGCGATGAAAGAGCAGCAGGTGAGGTAAAATTTACATTCAAAAAACTTATTGGTTTAGCTATTGATGGCCTTATTGGATTTTCAATATTCCCACTTCGCTTGGCAACTTATTTTGGATTCTTAGTCGCTTTTCCTTCCTTTTTGGCAGGTATTTTCTTTATTGTACACAGAATCCTAGGATTTAAAATATTAGGCTTTTCACCTCAAGATACACCAGGTATCGCTACTTTGGCTGTAGCTATTTTCTTTTTGGGGGGAATCATTCTTATTATTTTAGGCATCATTGGCGAGTATTTAGGAAGAATCTACATAGAAGTAAAAAGAAGGCCATTTTATATCGTTTCTTCGATTACCCAAAAGGAAGAAAATATATAAATGGACCTTAAAAAAGTTGCTGTTTTTGCGTTCGGTATTCTTATTAGTATTATCTCTTTATACTTTATTTTTATTAAGATAGATGTATCAACCTCAATTAAGGCTTTAAGTAAAGTTCCCTTTTATATTCCCTTATTATTAATGGGGATATATTTATTGGGATTTGTGGTAAGAGCCTTCAGATGGCAATTGATGTTGTTAGAGGTTCAAAAAATAACCTTTAGCAATCTTTTAAAGGCTATTGTAATTGGTTATGGCGGGAATAATTTTCTACCTGCTCGAGGAGGAGAGTTTTTGCGAATGGAGTTTTTTAGCCGTCAATCTAAGGTGCCCAGAACAATTTCAATAACTTCTGTTTTAACAGAAAAAATTCTCGATGGGTTGAGTTTATTACTCTTATTAATAGCAATAGTTTGGCTTTTTCCTTCAAACCTATTTGAAATTGGCTGGTTTGTCAAACTATTTTATTTAGCCAATTTGGTTTTTATTGGGATTTTAATTGGCCTTATTGGGTTTAAAGCATTGGGAAATCCAATTATTACTTTTTTTCAGAATAAGGGAGGAGTATTTCTTAAAATTTCACTAATTCTTTCTGATGTTCTTCAAGCCATTTCATTCATTAGACTTAATATTAGAGGCTTAAGCATTTTGCTTTCGGGTATTTTGGTTTGGTTGATAGAAGGCGGCATGTTTGTTATTGCTTGTACTGTTTTGGTTCCTGAAATAAATCCATTTTTATTGGGTTATTTCAGTTTGGTAATCATAAATTTTGGAATTTTAGTTCCATCATCACCAGGTTATGTAGGACTGTTTCAAGCCATGACAGTTCTAGCTTTTACTGTCTTTGCAATTTCTGAAGAAACAGCTTTAACCTTGTCAATATTGGTTCACTTATGCCAATTTATTCCTATTTCAATTTGGGCAATAATTATTCTTTTCAAAAGCTCCTTAAAGCTAAATATATTCAAATAAAAAAGCCCTAACAAAATTGAAAGGGCTTTAATAATTTATATATGAAAAATATTAATTCTTAATTAATGCAGGCTTGTATTTAGTGGCCAAAGCGTAAATTCCAAAAAAGGCTGAAGAATAAAATAAACTTCCTATTAAGGTATTCAAAAAGAAAGGTAAAGCAGCGGCATAACAAGCCATTAAACCTGAAAAATTGATTGGATACATTGCATCAGTTAACCAAACTCCTAGATTGGAAATGATAAAAAAGACAAACGATGCTGCTATTGTACTTCCTAAAATTGTTTTAACATTTAAGTGCTTTAATAAAAATGGGGCAAAACCCGCCATTAAAAGCATTGGGGCGTAAACCCACAAAAAACCTGGTCTCCACAAAACAAAACCATCATAAAACGAAGCGTAAATTGTATTGTTAATTATTAAATCAGAAATAAATAAGGCTGCAAAAGGAATTACAAACCTCAAATACTTTCCACCCATTAAAGCACCGGCAAATAAACCCATAGAAGCAATAGCTGTAAAATTGGGCGGATGTGGCAGAATTCTGCTTAAAGCTCCTATTAAAATTAAGCCTGAAATGAATATTGATTTGTTAACTTTCATGGTAATTCGTTTTTGCAAAAATAACGATTACATTATACCTTCTCGCACTAAATCGTGCAAGTGAATAACTCCTACGTATTTATCTTTATTCTTTACTATTAGTTGTGTAATTTTTCTATTTTCCATTAGCTGTAGGGCAGTTGCAGCAAGTTCTTCAGCGTTAATTGTTATAGGGTTTTTGGTCATAATATCTTTTGCAGAATACCCTCTAAAATCAACCTCTTTTTCAAGCATTCTTCTCAAATCACCATCTGTAACTATACCTATCAAATTTTCATGATCAATTACTGCAGTTATTCCGAGCCTTTTAGAAGATATTTCGAGAATTAAATCTTTAATACTTGTATTTGGGTTTACGGCAGGCTTCTCATTTAATGGATATAAATCTTCAACTTTTAGGTAGAGTTGTTTTCCTAAAGCTCCACCTGGATGAAATTTGGCGAAATCATTTTCATTAAAACCCCTTAACTCAAGCAAACAAACAGCAATGGCATCGCCCATAGCCAATTGGGCTGTAGTAGATGAAGTAGGTGCAAGGTTATTTGGACAAGCTTCCTTTTCTACTGAAGTATTGATGAAAAAATCTGCATTTTTTGCTAAAAAAGAATTTTCATTTCCTGCAAAAGCTATAATTTTATTACCAAGAGATTTAATAAAAGGGGTTAAAACCTTAATTTCAGGAGTATTACCACTGTTAGAGATGCAAATAACGACATCATTTTTTTGAATATTTCCAAGGTCGCCATGAATAGCATCTGCAGCATGCATAAAAATAGCTGGAGTGCCCGTAGAGTTTAAGGTTGCAACAATTTTATTTGCTATATTTGCGCTCTTTCCGATACCAGTTATAACAACTCGTCCTTTCGATTGTAATATTAGCTGAACGGATTTAACAAACCCCTCATCAAGTTTATCAATTAAACCTAAAATAGAGTCGGCTTCTGTTTGAAGAGTTTTGGTAGCTAATGAGATAATTTTTGTTGATTTATTCAAGGTAAAAATTAGTTTTTTTTTAAATTAAAGTTGTACTTTTAAACAAAGGTATATTAGTTAAGATATTTATTGAATGAAAGACGTGGAAATAGACTTAAAAGACTCATTAAAGAAGTTTTTTGGTTTTAACTCCTTTAAAGGAAATCAAGAAGACGTTATTAAAAGCGTTTTAAAAGGCAAAGACACTTTTGTTATTATGCCAACCGGAGGCGGGAAAAGTATGTGTTATCAAATGCCCGCAATTGTTTCAGAGGGAACAGCAATAATAATTTCACCACTTATAGCATTGATGAAAAACCAAGTTGATGCGATTAGGAATTTTAGTGATGAAGATGGAATTGCTCACTTTTTAAACTCCTCTCTTAATAAAACAGAAACGGCAAAAGTTAAGCAGGATATTGTTTCGGGTAAAACTAAAATGTTATATGTTGCTCCTGAATCATTAACCAAGCAAGAAAATATTGACTTTTTCAAAAGTATTACTGTAAGTTTTGTTGCAGTTGATGAGGCGCATTGCATTTCAGAATGGGGACATGACTTTAGACCTGAATACCGCAGGATTAAAGAAATGATTAAAACCATTGATGATAGTATTCCTGTTATGGCTTTAACAGCAACGGCAACGCCTAAGGTTCAGCAAGATATTATAAAAAGTTTGGGAATGAATGATGCTGATGTTTATCATGCTTCATTTAACAGACCAAACTTATTTTATGAAGTAAGGTCAAAGGTTAATCCTGAAAAGCAAATAATAAAGTTTATTAGAGAAAACGAAGGTAAGTCTGGTATTATTTATTGTTTAAGTAGAAAAAAGGTTGAAGAAATTGCATCAACACTTCAAGTGAATGGCGTTAAAGCTTTACCATATCATGCAGGTTTTGATTCTAATACAAGAGCTAGGCATCAAGACATGTTTTTAATGGAAGATGTTGATGTTATTGTTGCAACAATTGCTTTTGGGATGGGAATTGACAAACCAGATGTGAGGTTTGTTATTCATTATGATATGCCAAAAAGTTTAGAAGGGTATTATCAAGAAACTGGCCGAGCCGGAAGAGATGGAGGGGAAGGAATATGTCTTGGTTTTTATGCCTACAAAGACATTGAAAAACTAGAAAAATTCATGCAAGGCAAACCTGTTGCCGAGCAAGAAGTTGGAAAACAGCTATTGGAAGAAGTTGTAGCTTATGCTGAAACAGGTATTTCTAGAAGAAAGTTTTTACTTGATTATTTTGGAGAAGAGTTTGACGAGATAAATGGTGATGGTGCCAAAATGGATGACAACACAATAAATCCTAAAGAAAAAATTGAAGGAAAAGATGAAGTTGTGCTTCTATTAAACTCTATGATTGAACTTAAGGAACAATTTAAAGCACAATACTTAACCAAATTTATTTCTGGAAAAAATGCAGCAGAAATAAAAACATTCAAACATCATTTGAGCCCACTTTTTGGTGCAGGTAAAGAGAAAGATGATAAATTTTGGATGGCTGTTGTGCGACAAGCAAGAGTAGAGAAATTAATAAATAAGCAAATTGAATCTTATGGTGTTTTAAAAATAACCCCAAAAGGACATGAGTTTTTAAAGAATCCACATTCCATAACATTGTACAAAGACCATGATTATGAGAATATGGGTAGTGATGTAGAGATTTCAAGTAACTCTGGAAAGGGTGGAGGCGCTGCGGACACCAATCTTTTTGCTATTTTAAAAGATTTAAGAAAGAAAATAGCGAAACAAAGAAACGTTCCACCATTTGTAATTTTTCAAGATCCTTCTTTGGAAGATATGGCTACTCGTTATCCATTAAAAATGGATGAAATCACCAACATTATTGGGGTTGGAATGGGAAAAGCCATGAAGTTTGGTAAACCATTTTTAGAAGCAATTCAAAAATACGTAGAGGAAAACGAGATTGAGCGACCTATGGATATGGTTGTTAAATCTGTTGTAAATAAATCAGGCAAAAAAGTTTACATTATTCAAAGTATTGATAGAAAAATGCCATTGGAAGATATTGCAAATGCCAAAGGTTTCTCTTACGAAGAATTACTAACCGAAATAGAACATATAGTTGATTCTGGAACTAAAGTTAATATTGGTTATTACATCGATGAAAATATAGATGAAGATAAACAAGATGAAGTTTTTGAATATTTTCAAGAAGCCGAAACCGATTCTGTTGATGAGGCTTTAGAGGAATTAGGGCACGATGATTATACAGATGAAGAAATTCGATTATTAAGAATTAAGTTCCTTTCAGAAATGGGAAATTAAAACAAAAAAAAAGAGACCAATTTGGTCTCTTTTTTTTTGAGATTGATCTGATTTTATTCAGATTTTTTTGTCTTTTTTCTCGCAGGTTTTGCGGGTTTTTTCACAGTAACATTCATACCATCTTTGGTTGAATTAAGCTCTGCCAAAATTACATCACCTTCTTTTAGCTCAGCATTAATAATATATTCAGCCAATGGATCTTCTAAATATTTCTGGATAGCTCTTTTTAAAGGTCTCGCTCCATATTGTTCATCATATCCTTTTTCAGCAATAAAATCTTTCGCGGTATCTTTTAATTCAATTTTATAGTTCATTTCTTCTACACGTTTGTAGAGATACTTCAATTCAATATCGATAATCTTATGAATATCTTCTTTTTTCAAGCTATTGAACATTACCACATCATCAATTCTATTTAAGAATTCTGGAGCAAAAGTTTTCTTTAATGCTTTTTCAATTACACCTCTTGTATCAGAATCTGCATTTTCTTTTCTTGCAACGGTACTAAAACCAACACCTGTTCCAAAATCTTTTAGTTGACGTGAGCCAATGTTAGATGTCATTATGATAATAGTATTTCTAAAATCAACCCTTCTTCCTAAACTATCAGTTGCTATTCCATCATCTAAAATTTGAAGTAGAATATTGTATACATCAGGATGGGCTTTTTCTATTTCATCTAAAAGAATAACAGAATATGGTTTTCTTCTTACTTTTTCTGTTAATTGTCCACCTTCCTCATAACCAACATATCCTGGAGGCGCTCCAACCAATCTACTAATGGAGAACTTTTCCATGTATTCACTCATATCAATTCTTATCAATGAATCTTCTTTGTTGAATAAGAAAATAGCAAGTTCTTTGGCCAACTGAGTTTTCCCAACTCCAGTAGGTCCAAGAAAAATGAATGAACCAATTGGTTTTTTAGGATCCTTTAATCCCGCTCTATTTCTCCTTATGGCTTTTACAATTTTAACAATTGCATCATCTTGCCCAATAACAATATCTTGCAAAGAACTATCCATGTTTTTTAACTTATCACCTTCGTTTTGGGCAATTCGTTGAACTGGAACACCAGTCATCATGGCAACTACTTCAGCAACATTATCTTCGGAAACTGTTTCTCTGTGCAATTTGGTATCTGCTTCCCATTTGGTTTTTGCACTTTCTAGTTGCTCAATTAGTTTTCTTTCAGTATCTCTTAACCTAGCAGCTTCTTCATATTTCTGGCTCCTAACAACTCTGTTTTTTTCTTCTTTAATGTCTTCAACTTTCTTTTCTAAATCAAGAATTTCTTTAGGAACTTTTATATTGGTTATATGGACTCTAGAACCTGATTCATCTAAAGCATCTATTGCTTTGTCAGGAAGAAATCTATCAGTAATATATCTTTCGGTAAGATTTACACAAGCTTTAATGGCCTCATCAGTATAAGTTACATTATGATGACTTTCATATTTTTCTTTTATGTTGTTCAATATTTGGATCGTTTCCTCAACATTGGTAGGTTCAACAATTACTTTTTGAAACCTTCTTTCTAAAGCACCATCTTTTTCTATGTACTGTCTATATTCATCTAATGTTGTAGCACCAATACATTGTATTTCTCCTCTTGCCAAAGCAGGTTTAAACATATTAGAGGCATCTAATGATCCTGAAGCACCACCTGCACCAACAATAGTGTGAATTTCATCAATAAATAAAATTACATCTAAAGATTTCTCAATTTCATTCATTACAGCTTTCATTCTTTCTTCAAACTGACCTCTATATTTTGTGCCAGCAACCAATGAAGCTAAATCTAGTGTAACAACTCTTTTATTAAAAAGAACTCTTGAAACTTTCTTTTGAACTATTCTCAGTGCTAAACCCTCAGCAATAGCAGATTTACCAACACCAGGCTCACCAATTAATATTGGATTGTTCTTTTTTCTTCTAGATAATATTTGCGAAACCCTTTCAATTTCCTTTTCTCTTCCAACAATAGGGTCAAGTCTATTTTCTTCAGCCATTTTGGTTAAATCTCTACCAAAATTGTCTAAAACAGGTGTTTTAGATTTAGAGTCGGTTGGTCTTTTAGGTCCAGTGCTGCCTCTGCCATAAGATGGTCCTTCATCATCGTCATCATCAGGAGCTCCTGTTCCAGGAAATTCTGCTTTTGGCTCGGATGGTTTTGATGGTTTTTGCAACATTTGGTCTAATTCCTCTTTAACCAAATCGTAATCTACATTAAAATGATTTAATGATCTTGTAGCCACGTTATTTTCGTCTTTTAAGATTGATAATAATAAGTGCTCAGTTCCAATAATGGCACTTTGGAATAATTTCGCTTCTAAGTAGGTTATTTTTAAAACCTTTTCGGCTTGTTTAACAAGGGGAATATTTCCCATATTTCCCACAGGTTTTGCCGATTTGTTGGGTTTAGTACTTTGTTCTACATACTTTCTTAACTCAACTAAATCTACATTTAGGCTTTTAAGTATTTTAATTGCTACACCTTCGCCCTCCCGAATTAGGCCAAGCAGAAAATGCTCAATTCCAATGTAATCATGCCCTAGCCTTAGTGCTTCTTCTCTGCTAAAAGAAATTACATCTTTAACTCTGGGCGAAAAATTTGTTTCCATAAATATTGTCTCCTATATGAATATTGGTTATGCCTTGTCAAAAGCCGTTCCGAAATGCAAAGTAGCCATTTTAAAGACTAATTCAAAATTATTTGTTCTACACTATAACACACTTGTTGATAACTATGTTTTATTAACAGAATTTTGTTATAAACATCAGTGTTTTCAAGGCTTTTATAAGAGTTGGTTTGCCTATTTTCGAGAACTAATATTTTGCCTTGCAATGCGAGGTTAAAAATTATTTGTTTTAACAATAATATACTGACAAGATGGCAACTGGAGAAAAGATAATTCAAATTAACATTGAGGATGAAATGAAGTCCGCTTACATCGATTATTCGATGTCGGTAATTGTATCAAGGGCTTTACCTGATGTAAGAGATGGATTAAAACCTGTACATAGAAGAGTTTTGTTTGGAATGTACGAATTAGGTGTGCTTTCAAATAGAGCTCATAAAAAATCTGCTAGAATAGTAGGGGAAGTTTTAGGAAAGTATCATCCACATGGAGATACTTCTGTTTACGATACTATGGTGCGTATGGCACAACCTTGGAGTTTGCGTTATCCATTGGTTGACGGGCAAGGTAACTTTGGTAGTGTAGATGGAGATAGTCCTGCTGCCATGAGATATACTGAAGCAAGGTTGAAGAAAATAGCAGAAGAATTACTTTCTGATATTGATAAAGAGACTGTTGATTTCAGTTTGAATTTTGATGATACGCTAGAAGAACCTACTGTAATGCCTGCTAGGATCCCAAATTTATTGGTGAATGGTGCAAGTGGAATCGCAGTAGGAATGGCCACAAATATGGCTCCACACAACTTATCTGAAGTAGTTGATGCTACCATAGCTTTTATTTCTAATGCTGATATTGAGGTTGAAGAATTAATGCAGCATGTTAAAGCTCCAGATTTTCCTACAGGTGGAATTATTTACGGATATGAAGGCGTAAAAAATGCATTTGAAGAGGGTAGAGGAAGAATTGTAATTCGTGCAAAAGCAATTATTGAAACTGATAAAAACGATAGAGAAAGAATTATCGTTACAGAAATTCCATATCAGGTAAATAAGGCTGATATGATTGCTAAAACTGCTGATTTAATCAATGATAAAAAGATAGAAGGAATATCTGATGTTAGGGATGAATCGGATAGAAATGGAATGAGAATTGTTTACGAATTAAAGCGTGATGCAATTGGAAATGTTGTATTAAACAAACTATTTAAGTACACTGCCCTACAAACCTCATTTAGTGTTAATAACATTGCGCTTGTTCATGGTAGGCCTGAGGCGTTGAACCTCAAAAAAATGATTAAATATTTTATTGATCATAGACATGAGGTTGTAATAAGAAGAACTAAATACGAATTAAGAAAAGCGGAGGAAAGAGCTCATATTTTAGAAGGTTTAT
>Ga0222664_1000917_pt1 | contig 12967 bp, 10 predicted proteins | sample AntAcemetagen604_FD_181147 | JGI IMG/M metagenome (GOLD analysis project Ga0222664, IMG submission 181147) | Saline water microbial communities from Ace Lake, Antarctica - #604 | ecosystem: Environmental > Aquatic > Non-marine Saline and Alkaline > Saline | place: Antarctica: Ace Lake...
AAAATACTTACCCTTTTTTTTCTAAAATAAATCGTTTGGTTTTTACACATCCTTCAAGTGCAACTCTAATAAAATAAACCCCACTAGGTTTGTCAATTGGTATGAAAAAATCATAGCCATCAACCCCATTTTCAAACTTTTGATTAAAAATGATTTTTCCTGTAATGTCATAAATTTCAATTGATTTTAGTAACTCTCCTGGTAAAAACAAGTTTAGTTGGTCGTTTATAGGATTTGGATAAATTTTCCAATTCTCGCAATTTGGTATTTCCACCTCTTCGTAAAATGCTAATTGGTTTCTTTCACACCCGTATTCATCTAAAAAAAACAGTTGATATAACCCAGACTGGTTAGGAAAAATAAAAGTGTTGGTTTCGTCTAATAATGGTGCCCCATTTAAAGTCCAACGGTAATTTGAACCTTTTAAATAAGTTGATTGCAACTTTTCATTTTCAAAAACTAAAGTATCTGCTATTGATGTTTGTAAAATATTAATTTCTTGGTATAAACTATCACCACAACTGTTGTACAATAGAAGATTTGTAGCAATTGAATCATTAAACTGTTTTGTATTATTTGTTGAACCATCATTCCACAATACGTTAATTAGCGGTTGACTAACCCTTACTTCAATAGTATTTCCTGGACAAACTATATAATTTTCTGATATTTTGGTAGGGATTGGAAAATTGGATAGGTTAATACTGTCACTTCTACTTCCGCATGAATTTGATTGGGTAAGGAGCAAAATCTGCGGGTCAGTAATGTCAATTTTACTTTGGATTTGGCCTGTGCTCCATAAATAGTTTCTTGCATTCGAATCTGCCTCAAAAATTAAAGTATCGCCAAGGCAAAACATCTTATAAGGTGTATTAAATGGTGATTTTAAGGGAATTTCAACTTTAACTTTAACACTATCTGATACAAAACCACAGGTATAAAGTAGGTTAGCAACGAATAAGCCTTTATTTTTTATGGAAATTGAATTTGCAGTATCACCTGTATTCCAAATTAAACTTTGTGTACTATCTTGAAGGTTAAACAATTTTAAATTTTCGCCACTACAAATTGTGGTATCATTAAATAGTTTAAGTTCAGGTTTATCTATTTGATATAATTTGATGCTATCTAAATCAAAACCGCAATTATTACTAACAGTTACAACATACGTTTGAGGTTGGTTTATTGGTAAACTATCACTTTGGGAGCCGGTGTTCCACAAGTAACTATTATACTTTGATGTTGTTTTGTTGCTCACCACTATGGTATCTTGAGTACAAATGGTTGTGTCATTTGGAAGTTGTGCGTTTGGTGGGTTAATGCGATTTACCACCGTTGTGTCAAAATAACTTCCACATGCATTGTAAACTACTGCTGAATATTGGCCTGATAATCCTAATACCGTTGGACTTTTTATCCATCCGTTCCAAATTACACTATCATACTCTGAAGGTGATAATGGAACAGTAATTTGATAGGGTATTCCAAAACAAATCCCGGTGTCGGGTCTTAAGTTTATGTTTAAAGTATTGTGAAGCTCTACGATACTTTCTGCTGAATCTAAACCACAAATGTTACTTACTAAAACTTTAAAATTACCGGCAGTATCAATTTTTATGGACGGATTTGTAGCTCCTGTATTCCAAATATATTGTGATAAAGTGTCGGCTATACCAAGTGTTACCGTATCTCCATGGCAAATTGAAACTATGGCAGGTAATTGAGGGTTGGGAGGCAAAGGCAAAAGTGTATCTATATTAATAGTGTCGGCAAAATAACCACAGGCATTATACATTTCTGCAACAACACTTCCATGACTATTGCTAAAAGTATCGAGTTTAAATTGGGAATTCCAAACCAAACTATCGTATTCAATTGGAACTTGAAATATTAAAGAATCTTGCAAACAAATGGCTGTATCGTTGCCTAAATTTGGTTTTTGAGGTAAGTGGTACGAAATGTAAATACTATCTTTATTTACGCCACAAATATTGGAACTTTCTAGCCAAACCAAGGTATCAGAACTTGTAATGGCATAGGTTGGAAAGGTAAAAGTATTATGCCACAAATAACTAGTGTAGGGTTGGTATTTGTTTAACGAAATGGTATCGCCAAAACAAATGGTTGTATCGTTGCCCAAATAAGCATTTGGCTGTGGTATTTTATACACCACAAAGGTGTCTCTATCCATTCCGCAATCGTTAAAAGATTCTAAAATGTATGTACCCGAATCATATATATTACGCTGGTAACCAAATAGCAGAGTATCTAACCAACGATAAGATGCAACTGGTGGATTAATGGCACTTAGGTTAAGCGTATCGCCTGCGCAAAAGAATGTATCAGGCGGTAATACAAAATTGGGTTGTTCTTGCGCATAAAATTGTGTTAAAATGCTATCTGTGCAACCACCACCTCGAAAAAGAGTTGTGGTTATTTGATATCCACCAGGGGTTAAAAAAGCATGGCTAGGGTTATAACTTTTTGAGGTGTTATTAATACCCGAAGCACTATCGCCAAAATGCCAATGCAATGAATCTACCCCAACTAAACTGCTTACTTCAAACTGTATGGTATCGCCAGTGCATGAACTTGAGTAAATTACTGTTTTAGTTAACCCTTGGGGGAAATGTGGTAGATAATGAGTGGGATGATATCCATTATATGGCTTGAAATTTAATCCTAAAAACAATTTTTTATAGGTAAACCCTGCAAAACTCAAAGGATTATTGGGTGCAGCAATTTCTGATAAGAAAACAGAGTCGGTAATAGAGGAAAACATTTCAGCATCCTCAACAAAAGGGCTGTATAAACTATTAAGGTAGGGCGATATTAACATGTCTTCGCGCTGCTCGTCTTCTACCTTTAAGGGTTTACCAAATATTAACTTGTTTGGGTCTGCTTGTGGCATACTAATGTATTGGTAGGCAAAAGGATGGTTTGCAGGCAAGCTTAAATCTATTTGCCACAATACACTGTACCTGTTGTAAAAGCAATACAAGTACCGCTCATTAGGCGAAAACTCGAAGGCGGTTAAACCTCGTGGCAAAGGGCTTGGGGCATTTTCAACCCCCAAATCGGGCAATTGAATATACCTATCAAATGTTACTTGGCCTGTAGCACGGTTAAAATCGAAAAGGTTAAACCCATAAACCAAACTTTGTGGATTTCCTTTAATTGATAAAGCTGTTGAGATATTGCTCCAATGGCGTATTACTTTACTTCCGGATGGCGAATACTTTATTCCCGGTAGTTGTAATGCTCTGTCATAACTAATTGAAATATTTGATGAAATAGGATTCAATACCAATCCCGTATCTCCAATTGGGTAAGCCTCAAATTTACCATCATAATAATTTGCAATTAACCAATAATTACTGTCATTTGCATTCGAAACAACTGTAAATTGTGGTAGACTAATACTATCTCTTATTCCTTTCCTGGTTTTAATTACCTTCCCTTCCCCATTATTAAAGTTTTTATTAATAATAATTTCTTGAATCGATGAGTCCACTTCAGGAAAAGGATCTGGGTTCCCATGATATGGAGTAATAAAAAGATGGTAAATGGAGTCACTTATTAAATTTTTCAATAATAAGTTTGAGTTACTATATAAAGTTTTTATTAGGTGTCCATTTGAAATAGTATCGTGTAATATATTTTTTATTACAACCCCATCTGAATAAAAAATCAAATTGCCTGAACAATCAGAAATTGATGTATTTCTCCCACCTTTAACTAGTTCATTTATTGAGTCTACATATTGCACTTGCCCTCCATGAAAGGTAAGCATACGTTTGTATCCAAAAGGCCAAGTATAAGTTTCCTTTTGTGCCACCAAAATGGTGGCACAAAAAAGAAACAAAAAAAATAAAAATAAGTGCCTTTGCCGTGTCAATATGCTTAATATTATTTTATACTTACAAATTTCTTAGTAATATTTATCTCCATTGAATTAAAGTTAATAAAATAAACAGAATTAGCTATTAGTTCAGGTAAAATTAACAAATAACTGCCCGCAGTAAGATTATTAAGGTTATTTGAAAAAATCAATTTTCCATTAATATCAAATAATGATATTGTACCTTTTGTAATGGATTTAGACAATTTTAAATTGGCTTTAATTTGACTCTCTTCATTTAAAACCAGTAATTTATTGTCATACTTCGAAAAAACTTCTTCGTTATTGGTAAAAATTTTCATTAAGCTGGGACTTAATAAATCACTTGGTTTGTAGGTTAAATGGTTGGAATTACCTTCGGGGTAAGTAAATAATAAATCTGAACCATAACCATGCCTGCCTGCAACTGAAGGGTACCTATAAGCAGGGGTACTCGGCACTGGATCTGAAACAACATTAATATCGTGGTAAAGTCTATTAAGTGATGGATCATATCTTCTTGATAATATATAATAACCTAATTTAGTTTGTACATTTATTGGACCACCTGCTGGACATTCTGAATTTCCTGGAATACAATAGTTACAATCATAAAACTCCCAAGCAATGGTAATTATATCAGATTCGAAGTTAAATGAAATGGCAGGTAACCCGTTATAACACATATTATTAGAAGGACTCACATTAGCTACATCGGCAGACATAATTGAACTTTCATTTGCTTTAAGCACAATTATTTCACCACCATTATTTCTTTCTGAAAAAGTTACAACGTATTCATTACAATCAATGCCTTGATTGCCTGCTAAGGGAGAGGGTGAAGCTATTCTAGGAGGGCCAAACCTCTTGCCTCCTGTTACATTTAAATCCAAATCAAAGTCAAATATTCCAGAACAATCATTAATGGTATTTTGAAAAATTGTTTGGTTATAAATTGTAATAAACTCTCCACCTGCGGACGCTACCCCACTTCCGTTTTTATAATTAAAAGTTAAGTTAAACCTGTTACATCCTGCTCCGTCTTCTGTTATTGAAACATCAATCCAAGTATTACCTATGAAGTAGTTGCATTGAGTCGGTCCAGTAATATTAATTAGTTTACTTCCATTACCAGTGATTGAAGCATCCAAGTCATTACTTACCTGGGTAAGGTTGAATAAATCTAATCCGGCTTTAATATGAAGTTCACCTTCAAAATTGTACCCTACAGCAATTTGCCCGTTTATTGAAACATCAACATTAGGTGAAAAAACTTCACCACTATTTGTAACTTTTCTTGGCTCTTGAATTTGTATTAAATATTGTGGCCCATAGGCAAAATCAAATTCCCATACTTCATACCAGACATGCATATTCAAATTAAAAGCATCCAATCCACTGTAAACAGCAATAAACCTCGCCTTATCTGGGTTGTTTGGGTTTACAATCCCAGAAATATCAGGATCACTAACCTGATAAACAGCTGTTTGAGAACTGATAAAATCAAAGCCTAAAGGTAAATCTCCTGTTAATAAGCTATAGCCAAAATCATAGGCAATCATTGCGCTATTTCCATTGGCTACCATAACATTTAATATGTCACCTTGAAAAGCTAGGCTTTCGTTCCCTGTATTCATAATACTTGAAGAAAAGCCAAATGTGAAATTTTCAGGAACAGAAGGCAAAATATATTGGGATTTTAAGTTAAAGGGCAGAAAAAAGGTTAAAATAATTGCACTTATTAGTAAGGAGTACCCCCTCCCTTTTTTGTTTTGAGAAAATAAAATTTTTCATTTTTATAAAATATTTTGGATTAGTGCACTAAATTAATTAAAAAATAGATGTCGCTTATTTTTACCGTTAAATATTTATGGAGTTGTTTAGTTAAGAAGAGCCTTTTAATTAATTTGAAAAAAAAGCTAAAATGTCACATCGAGTGTCAGCCATAGGCTGATGTATCGAGATGTGTTTTAAAAACAGTATTTTGAATAGTTCTCGATACTTCTTTCGCTGCGCTTCAGAAACTCGAACTGACATTGGTTTTGTAATTTCGAAATAAAAAACAAAACATTTTAAATGCTTTTATTTTAGTTGAGCCTGCATATTTTTCGGGCAAGAAATCTATTTATTACGAAATGTAATTTTTCCTTTTTTACCAGATTTCTCACCCTTTTTGCAAAAGGGGTTTTTAAGGCAATCAAATTATTTTCTCAAAATAACCTTGTGTGTTTCTATCCCATTGGAAGTGATATTTTGAACAAAATAAATTCCGTTGGGAAGTTCACTTAAGTCTATTTGATTTTGAGGTTTATTAAACCCCAAAACCACCTTACCTTGAAGGTTTAACACCCGAATTGATTGAAGGTTTTCAATATTTGAAATATTGAGGATTCCGGTGGTGGGATTTGGAAAAATAATTGTTTGGGGTTTTGGATTTTTAAATGGTGGTTCGCCATAACTTAATCCTCGTGAAGGTGAATAGAAATACAATAACATTTCATACCTTCTGATATCATAACCGGAATAATAACTATTTGGAACACTAAAAGAGTGAAATGTTCTTCCAATACCATCTCCATATGTATTAGAACTAAAAGTTGTTCGATTAACTTTTGAATAATAAACCAATTGATGTAAACTATCTAAAGGACCAAAATATTCAAAGTTATTTTCAGAAAATGTCATTCGGGAATTCCAAGATTCAAAATCGCAGAATGTCAAAGTATTATTATTTTCATCAAATGTGTTTGAGGGATTACTAGGGAAAATTGAAGTGTTAAATTCAGAGGTATCAAAATATTCATTAAACTCTTGAGTTGTTTTTAGGATTATGTTCCAATTTTCTCCATATTCTTCCCATTGACAATTTTTTTCTTCCTTTATTTGGTATCTAAATTGGCGATAAGAATCTTCTTGGTAGTTTCTTTCCAATACGCTATAGAATTTTAAGATATTGCACCTATCTTGTTCATCATTACTGTAATATTCTGTAATACTTTTACCAAATGTATCTCCAACTCGGTAATCATAAATTCTACTTTTATTAAACACAAATTTCCCCCAATTATTTAATGAACTTCCAATTAAATTAAAGGAGGCAACATTAATTAAAGAATCTATTTGTAACCTAGGAAAAAGATACATATCCGGAATTTTCCAAAAGCCCAATTTTTTATGGATATGAAAATTTTGATTTTGAATTAAAGCTTTTAATTTTTTTGGAACTGAATCCCCTGTTATAACAAATTGGTACTTTACTTTTAGACTTTTGGGGTTCAAAATATATTCAGTTATAGAATCTGTAGTATACCTTTTGACCCAAATCTTATTCAAAGAGTCTTGATAGCATATTATTGAATCTCCAATGTTCAAATGTTTTGGTATTGTGGTTGTGTCACCTCTAAACCCAATAAATTTCCAGAAAAGAGAATCTTCAATTAGTTGTTTTCCAAAAATATTAGCACTGCTTCTAAAGGGTTGTGGATCCCATGGGATTAGGTCCAAATTGGAATAATTTCTTTTTATTAACCTTTTGGAAAAAAAATATGAATTGGAGTTTTTAGACCTCTGAATTGAATCGAGAAAAAAACCCTGAACCGCATCGTGTGATTGAAATGCAGAATCTGATCTATACGTCCAATTAGAACTATCAATTTTGGCCTTTCTAAAAAAATCTTGAGAATAACTAAAAGAAAACAACAATAAAAAAACTAAGGTAAGTTGAATCTTCATGAACTGCGAATATAGGTGTTTATTTTTTGGTTATAACGGTTTAGTACTTTGCTTTGAAAGTTTTGCGGATGATGTTTCGAAACATAACTTCTGGATTTTAGGGCATGGTTAAAATCTTTTTCGGTGAAGTATGAAAACTTATTCTTCCAAAAAGTTAATGTTTTCATCATCGATTTTTTATCTAAGCTTTCTCCTAGCTTACCAGATAGTAAAAACTCTAAAGTTTTTTTTATCAAACTTCCTTTGCCTTTAGGAACTTTGGGTTGATTATTCCAAGGATGATTGGGGTAATACTGTTTTACCCAAGTATTTTGTTTTTTTAATTCCTCAAAAATTTGATTGTTATAGGTAGGAATTAAAGTAACCAACTCGGTTGCTGTAAAAAGATTTTTCTCTTCTATTTCTAAATGGTTTTCATCAACAAAATAGTTTACACAGAAATATTTTCTGGAATTCAATAAAAATACTTTCTTAAAAAGAACCAACATCGTTCTTGCTAACCAAAGTCTTCCTGGTTTTGTAACAATAAAATAATCAATATCGGCATCTTCGCCCATGTAACCTTTAGATAAAGAACCTGAAATGTAAACGCCTCTTACAAACGGGAAATTTCCTATAAATACAGAAATTTTTTTTGCTTTTCTCAAATAATCTTCTGCCAATTTATTGCCTTTTAACCTTCTTTCGATAAGGTTAGGTTCATTTGTTATTTGATAGAAGTTTTGATTTTGAAAAACAATTTCTTTTTGTTTTAAACTTGATAAAGCTTCGTCAATATTTCCGTTAGGGTTTTCTTTTCCACCAAAAAAATTCTTAAGTTCACTTGATGTTAAAGGATAACTAAAAACATCAAAATAGGCTAACGTTTTTAGCACATGAGTTTCTGAATTATTTAAAGAAAATTGCTGTTGGGCTTTCATTTTATAGCGACCGACAATTTATTAAAAATAACAGCAGGAAAAAGCGAATTTTTAAATCAGCTTTTTGGGAGTAGTTGCTACAAATTCTTTCAGGTAAAATGGCTCAAAATAAGCTACATCTTCAAATTGCTTTTTATCGAATTTTTCTTGAATCAACTGAGCCATTAATTGCGCTGAGGGCAGAATATCTTCAACAATAATTATATTATTACTTTTTTGAAAAAGCGTTTGGAATTTTTCTGCTCCTGGTCCAAACAGAATTAAATTTTTAAAATTAAGTTCATCAAAACTATTCTCATCAATAACTTTTGCTTCAATATCAGAAATTAAGTTCCCTTGAAAGTCTATTATTTTCATGTAAACTTCCATTCGCCTTGCATCAAGCATTGGAATAAATAAATTGCCTTCAGTTTTAAATGAGTTAAGTTTTTGGTGCCCAAACATTTGTTGCAAGGCATTAATAGAAACTAGGGGTAAATTTAACCCAAAACATATTCCTTTAGCAGTTGATACGCCAATACGCAAACCTGTATAAGAGCCCGGACCTTTGGTTACAGCTAAACCAACTAAATCAGCTTTTTCAACTTCGTGAACTTTTAGTAATTCATCAATAAAAACAGAAAGGTTTTCGGCATGTGTATAACCATTATTTTCTTCGATAAAGGCTTCGCAAATACCATCTTTAATTAAACCAACCGAGCAGTTGGTGGTTGAGGTTTCTATGGCTAGCAGGTAACCCAAGATTTATTTATCTTTTTCGAATAACAAATCTTCTTCCACCACAATTACTTCATCCTCATTTTCTAATTTTTTAGAAATTGCTGAATATGGTGCAAATATTATTTCATCTCCTGCCACCAAACCACTTGTAATTTCAATGTTTTTAGAATCTTGAATTCCACTTTTTATTGGGATGACAATGGCTTTTCCATCGCGGTGCACAAAAACAACCTCAATTAACTCCTCATCTTCTTTATCTCCTGCAGTAGTGTCTTCTCTTAAAGTAACTGCCTGAATTGGAACTAATAAAGCATTTGAATTCTTTTGGGTTTTTATATCAACAGCAGCACTCATGCCAGGTCTAAAAGGCGAAAGGTGTGGCCTATCCTCATCTATTAAATCTAAATAAGAGGTGCGTAAAATTCTAATTTTAACTTGAAAACTGGTAACTTGGTCTGAGCTCATGCCGGCGCTTTGGGCTGAGTTGGCAATTTCGGTAACAATACCCGTAAACTTTCTATCTAGGTAAGCATCTACTTCAATATTTGCAGTATCTCCCATGCTTACGCGGATAATATCACTTTCGTTAACCTCTACATTTACTTCCATGTTTTGTAGATCGGCAATTCTCATTATTTCTGTACCCGACATTTGCGAGGTTCCTACAACCCGTTCACCTTTTTCAACATTTAATTTGCTAACTACCCCATCCATTGGCGAATAAATTTGGGTTCTCATTAAATTTTCATCCGCTTCTCTTAAACCTGCTCTGGCGCTTTTTACATTAAACTCTGCACCTTTTACACTTTCAATTGCTGCTTCAACTTCTGCTTTGGCCACTTCAAATTCTGCTTTAATGGCATCAAAATCTGCTTGAGAAATAGCCTTATCTTTTATTAAAGACTCGTTTCTTTTATAATTTGTTTCAGAGTTTATTAGGCGTGCTTTTGCTTGAGCCAACCTTGCTTTTGAGTTAGCCAAATTTGCGCTAGATGAATTTGCCGAGGCCTCCATTCTATCTCTTGCCGATTCTAAAATTTCTGGGTCGATACGCGCTAATAAATCACCGCTTTTAACTTTTTGACCTTCAATTACCGGTAATTCTATTATTTCTCCAGGTACATCAGGTGAAATAATAACCTCCACTTCAGGTTGAACTTTACCATTAGCAGAAACTGTTTCAACAACTTTTCCGAATTCGGCAGGTTTTACGGCAACTTTTGTTCCTTTTTCAGAAACCTGACTCTTAATAATGGCAGCTGCAACTAGCGCTGCAACTACAATTACTATAATGATGATGTGTTTCTTTTTCATGGCGAATTTTCTTTGAGGAAATTTAAAATGCTAATGCTTTTCCTTGGTAAAAATCTAATATTTTTTGTTTGAAAATAAAGTCGAATTTAGCCCGAAGTAAATTTGATTCTGCTTGGGTTAACCTATTTTTTGATGCTGTTAAATCAACAACATTAAGCATTCCTACATCATACCTTTTTTCCATGTAAGTATAACTTTCTTGCAAAGCCTTAACTGCTTTTAAGTTCGAGTTGTAATTTTTTAAAGCTGCAACCGCATCAGCATAAGCTTGCTCAATAGTTTGCCTTACTTGATTTTTTGTTTGCTCATAATTCAACTCTCTGCTTTCTGCATTTAATTTAGCTTGAGAAACACCTGAATTTATTTGAAATCGATTAAAAATTGGTATTGATAATTGTAATCCAACCGATTGGTTAAAATTATCAGAAAGTTGATCGCCAAAAGGCTTAACTTGCAAATCTGTAGGAATTTGAGTTACAGTAGAAACAGGCTCTCCAGATGCTGTTGAGCCAATAGGAACTTCAATTGAAGTAAAACCAGATGCTGTTTGATTTAAACCTGAATAACCTGAACCTAATGAACCACTTATAGTTAATGTTGGATAGTAATTAGATTTTGCTGAGTTTATCTGCCTTTCAGCTCCCAACAATCTATTTTCGGCACTTTTTATTTGGGGTAAAGTATTTAAAGCTTTATCATAAACCTGACCCGGCGTTGACTCAACCTTTTGACCTTCGGTAATTTCAAGTTTAGGTTTTACGATTCTAAAATTTTCTGTTGCGCTAAGTTGTAAAATTTGCTTTAGTTGCAAATAAGCCAAATCAACATTATTTAAAGCTTGGGTTAAAGCCAATTCTTCAGAAGCCAATTGCGCCTCTACCTCGTATAAAGAGCCTTGTGGTAAAGTTCCTGCATTTACTAATTTTTGAGTTCTTTCAACCTGCTTTGCAGTAACTGCGGCTTGCGAACGAGATTGTTCTACTTGCTCATCATTAAACAATATGGTTAAATATGCTGAGGCTATTGCCAACGAAATATCATTTCTACTTTGGTCTAAATCATACCTACTTGCTGTAAGTTCATACTCTCTTTGTTTGATGGTATTGTAGTTTCCTAAGCCCGAAAATAAATTCATATTGGCAGAGAGCCCCAAAGCATTACTTCTTACCCTTTGGGTGGCAAATTGGTTGGTAAATGGATCAATCGTTTGACCAAAATTGTAGGTGTTAGAAGCAAAACCATTTAAATTAGGCAAATTGGCGCCCTTAGATTGTGATAAATTTTGTTCAGCAATTTTGGCAGATAATTCAGTTTGCTTGATGGTAAGGTTATTCTCTAAAGCATAGGTTATACACTTTTCTAAATCCCAATAGTCTTGAGCAATTCCTGGAACAACAAAAAACGTAAATAATAATCCTAAGAGTTTGAATTTCATAACATGGTATATTACTTAACAAAAGTAATTTTTAGCATAAGCGAGCGCCGATTAATTGAACAAAAGGAAAAAACAACCAAAGATTGGTTGTTTAGTGGTTTAAGTGGCTTTATGATTAATACGTTACAAAACTATTTAAGTCCTCAACTTCTTCATTAAAATCGAATTGCAAATCGGGGTGCAATTTATCAATGGCCTTTTCGGCCAATTCTAGTTGTTTCCAATAGGTATTTAGCAGTGTTGTATTTCTTCTAATTGAAGGACTTAACTCTTGTAATTTTCTACAGAAATGAAGTAATAATTTGGCTTCCGTTTCTTTTAGTTTCGAAAAACGAATAAACTTTTTGAGGTTTTTTAAAATTTTGCGAACGCTTTTTCTAACCAAATAAAAATTTTGATTGTTGATGTTTTCAAATTCATCTTCAATAAATGCTTTTACGCTTTCTACAAAGCTTTCTTCATCTAATGATTCGAAAATTAAGTACGTTAAATACTCTTTACTTTCTTTTTTGAATCGAGCCATTTTAAGGCATAATTCTAAAAGTTCAGGCTCAGAAAGTGTTTTAAGCTCTTTTTTTATTTCTGTTAAGGAGGCTGTTTTCAAGAAAAATTTTGGGTAAAACTAGTGTTTTTTGGGAGTTAGGGAAAAGCTAATGGCTGTTGGCTGTTGGCTGTTGGCTGTTGGCTGTTGGATTTTGGCTATTGGCTATTGGCTGTTGGCTGTTGGCTGTTGGCTGTTGGCTGCTGGATTTTGGCTAATGGCTGTTGGCTGTTGGCTATTGGCTATTGGCTATTGGTTATTGGCTATTGGCTGTTGGCTTTTGGCTATTGGCTGTTGGATTTTGGCTGTTGGCTGTTGGCTGTTGGCTGTTGGCTGTTGGCTGTTGGCTGTTGGCTATTGGCTATTGGCTGTTGGCTGTTGGTTATTGGCTATTGGCTGTTGGTTATTGGCTATTGGCTGTTGGC
>Ga0222664_1000919_pt1 | contig 12948 bp, 13 predicted proteins | sample AntAcemetagen604_FD_181147 | JGI IMG/M metagenome (GOLD analysis project Ga0222664, IMG submission 181147) | Saline water microbial communities from Ace Lake, Antarctica - #604 | ecosystem: Environmental > Aquatic > Non-marine Saline and Alkaline > Saline | place: Antarctica: Ace Lake...
GAAAAACTAAGTTTAAATCATCTGCCAAAGGCTTTTAAAGGATTTCGAATTGTTCAAATATCTGACATTCATATTGGCAGTTTTCCAAAATATCATCCTTCTGTTGCTAAAGCTATTGAAACAATCAATGAATTAAAACCTGATATAATTTTCTTTACAGGAGATTTGGTAAATAATGTAGCTCCAGAAATGGAAGGCTGGGATGAAATTTTTAAAAAGTTAGAAGCTCCATTTGGTAAGTTTTCAATTTTAGGCAATCATGATTACGGAGATTATTACCAATGGCCAAACCTTCAAGTAAAAAAAGAAAACTTAGATGAAGTCAAAAATTATCACAAAAAAATGGGTTTTGATTTGCTGTTAAATGAAAGTAGAATCATTGAAAAAGATGGTGAAAAAATTCATTTATTAGGCGTTGAAAATTGGGGGAAACCACCTTTTGTTCAATACGGAGATTTGGCAAAAGCCAAATCTAATCTGCCTGATGAATCATTTAAATTATTGCTTTCTCATGATCCGTCTCATTGGGATGAACAGGTAATTGGCAAAACCAACATTGATATAACTTTCTCAGGACATACCCACGGAATGCAATTCGGAATTGAAATACCGGGAATTAAATGGAGTCCAGTTAAATACAAATACCCACGTTGGGGAGGATTATACAAAGTTCAAAACCAATACTTATATGTAAATCGTGGCTTTGGTCACATAGGGTTTGCGGGTAGGGTAGGTATGGCACCTGAAATTACAGTTGTTGATTTGGATAGTTCTGTTTAATTTCCAATCAAAAATATACAAGGCACTTTATTTAAATTAGGAGTTGCACCTTTCCATTCAGCTATAGTTTTGGTTTTAATATAGCTTTTAGCTGAATTTAAATTAGCAGCCAAACAGAGTTTGGTTGATGGAGAACAAACTTTTACCAAATCTTCAATCATTTGATTGTTTCTGTATGGGGTTTCCATAAAAATCTGGGTTTGATTTTGGTTTCTTGAAAGTCCTTCTAAAAATTTTATTTGCCTTGTTTTTTCCTTTTTATCAATTGGCAAATAACCATGAAAAGAAAATGCTTCTCCATTTAAACCAGAAGCTGCTAAAGCCAATAAAATAGAGGAGGGGCCAATTAATGGTTTTATTTCAATTCCCAATTCATGGGCTAAAAGTATTAGGTTTTCGCCCGGATCTGCAACAGCAGGCATTCCTGCTTCAGAAATTAAACCTGCACTTTGTCCTTTTAACAAAGGTTGCAGCCATTCGTAGCCAACAGTTGTTTTTGATTTTTTATTCGGAAGTTCCTTCAATTGAATTTCATTAAAACTCAATGGATGTTTCATTTTACTTAAAAAGCTTCGTGAGGTTTTTTCACGCTCAACAAAAAATAATCGCAAACTGTGAATGATATTTTGATTTTCACTTGGGAATGAAGTTTCAATTGTTTCATCGCCAATAAAATTAGGGATTAAATAAAGTTTTCCTAATACAGCCATTTTAGTTTTATTGTAGAATTACTTCGCATGCTCCATCAAGCATATAATATACATCATTAAATCCCGAAAGTCCACCAAAATAAGGATCAGGAACCGAACGGTTTTCATTTGGTGTGGTTAAGTTTAAAATCATTTGAACCTTAGATTCATCAACGGCAGTTCTTGCCAGTTTTATGATGTTTTTAAAATTTGAATCATCCATAGTATAAATTTCATCGAATTCATCAAAATCAGAAATATGGAATTGCCTTGCTTTTAATTTTGAAATATTTATTCCAAAGTTATGCATCGTTTCAATGGCTCTTTTATCAGGATGTTCTCCAACGTGAAAATCTCCAGTACCTGCTGAATCAATTTCGATTTTAATTCCTTTTTCAAGGGCCTTATTCCTCAAAATACCTTCTGCCATTGGAGACCTGCAGATGTTTCCCAAACAAACCATTAATACTTTTTTTGTCATCATGTAAAAATAAAAAAACCGCCAAGCCTATTGGCATGACGGTTTAAAATTAAAAAATCAAACTAATATTATTGTATTGCAATTTTCTTTTCTAAGTCTGCAATGTAACCTCTAAATCTCTTATCAGTATCTAATAAATTATTTACTGTTTTGCATGCGTGTAATACAGTTGCATGGTCTTTTCCTCCGCATTGAGCACCAATACTTGCTAGTGAGGCTTTGGTCATTCTTTTAGAGAAAAACATAGCAATTTGTCTTGCTTGTACTACTTCACGTTTTCTAGTTTTAGATTTAAGCAATTCAATTGGAAGTTCAAAATAATCGCAAACTACTTTTTGAATGTAATCTATAGAAACTTCTCTTGCTGTATTTTTTACAAACTTGTCTATCATGTTTTTGGCTAATTCCAAAGTGATAGATTTTTTGTTTAATGAGGATTGTGCTATTAAAGAAATTAAAGCTCCTTCAAGCTCTCTAATATTTGTTGTAATAGAGTAGGCTAGGTATTCGGTAACTTCTTTTGGTAATTCAATTCCCTCTTGGTACATCTTCATTTCTAGAATTTTAATTCTAGTTTCTAATGAAGGTGACTGCAGGTCTGCAGATAATCCCCATTTAAATCTTGAAAGTAACCTTTGCTCCATGCCTTGCATCTCAACTGGTGGTTTATCAGATGTTAAAACAATCTGTTTACCTGTTTGGTGCAAATGGTTAAAAATATGGAAGAATACATCTTGGGTTTTTTCTTTACCTGCAAAAAATTGTACATCATCAATAATTAAAACATCAATCATTTGATAAAAATGAACAAAATCGTTTTGGTTGTTATTTCTTACAGATTCGATAAATTGTTGGGTAAATTTTTCTGAACCTACAAACAAAACTGTTTTGCTTGGATGATTTTTCTTTATTTCAATGCCAATAGAATGTGATAAATGTGTTTTACCTAAGCCAACACCTCCATAAATTAAAAGAGGGTTAAATGCTGTACCACCTGGTTTATTTGCAACTGCAAATCCTGCTGAACGAGCTAACCTATTAGATTCGCCTTCAACAAAGGTATCGAAAGAGTAATTGGGATTTAATTGTGAATCTACAACTACTTTTTTAAGACCTGGAATAATAAAAGGATTGCGGATGGTTTTTGAACCAATATCAAGCGGCATAGCAACTGCGGCGTTTCTAACATCTTTAGTATTTGATGTAGGAACTTTAATAGCATAAGGAGGTTTGCTAGAATTGAAGTTATTCTCCATAATAATACTGTACTCTAATTTTCCTTCTGCCCCAAGTTCTTTTTTAACGGTTTTTTTCAATAAAGTAATGTAATGCTCTTCAAGCCATTCGTAGAAAAACTGACTAGGAACTTGAATGGTTAATACATTGTCTTTTAGTTTAATGGCTTTGATTGGCTCAAACCATGTTTTGTAACTTTGGATACTTACATTGTCTCTAATTACCGCTAGACAACTTTTCCAAACTTCTTCGTGTGTTTTAATCATTAGTTAAATATCCAAATTTTAAAGTCAATAAATTAATTCTACCTATTTTAAATAATGGTAACGTTCGGGGAAGTAACATTACCATTTTATTTTTAGGCCTTACAAATATTCATATTAAATAGTAGAAAAAAAAACTAAAAAGGGGTTGTTTCTTTGGAAATTTTTACACCTATATTTAGTACTAATTTCGGTTACAAGAGTCAAGTTGTTGAGCAATATATTATTAACCTAGTATTACCCAATTTTTACTTTAACAATGCTAGACAAAAATAAATTAGATGCAAATTTTTTATGAAGAAAAAAAAACCTAAAACCTGCATAAAATAGCTTTAAAATGCCTTTAATTTGCCTACTTATTAACATTTATCGAAAATAAGCAATGTTTGTTCATAAATCAAAAATAAGGGTAAGATATGCCGAAACAGATCAAATGGGATATGTGTATTATGGTAATTATGCAACTTATTTTGAAGTTGCCAGAGTTGAGGCTTTACGAAGTTTAAATTTTAGTTATAGTGAGCTTGAAAAGACCGGAATTATGCTGCCCGTATTGGAATATCAAATCAAATATGTTAAACCTGCTTTTTATGATGAGGAAATTACTATTGAAACATCAATAACAGAATTGCCAAAAGCAAGGATAAAATTTGAGTACAAAACCTTTAATGAAAGTGGTACCTTATTAAATTTTGGAAATACTACTTTGGTTTTTGTTGATATTGAAACTAAAAAGCCTATTTCGGCTCCCGAAGATTTAATCTCTAAGTTAAAATCATATTTTAATAAAGCATAAACTTTTCAGATTTTACGCCTACTTGTAAAATGTAAATACCCAACGGAAGGTAACTGAGGTCTATTTCGTTTTTAAACATTTTAGGTGTAAACGAGTAAACCTCTTGACCTAATACATTGAGAATACTAACATTTAATGCATTAGAAATAGGTAAACTTAAATGCATAGTTTTTTGATTCAGGTAAAATTCTAAACCTGATTTTTTCGTTTTTTCAGCTAATCCAATGGTAGGACAGTTATTCAATAAACCCCTTTGTATAAAAACATTACAAATATTACTTTTATTACTTCCTTCATTTATTATATCATCTGCGTAAACAATAAGTTTTGCTGCATCTTGCATGGTTAGGTTGTTTATGTGTCCAAAAATGGACTCAATAACCAATTGGTCGCATTTTTCTGGGCCTAGTAAACTCCATATTTCCATTAAGGCGCCATTAAATAATTCTCCATCTGTATAAATGTTGTTGTTGATGTCGTTTGGATAAATTTTAGTGGAATTTGCAATTCTTCCGATCCAAAATTCATTATGTCCATCCCAATTAAAAACCTGATGCCAGTTAAAAGCGTTTTGTCTGCGAGAATAAGAAGATGCAAGGTAATCGCCAAAAGCTTCTTCTAGAGCCGCTCTTTCAATCCCATTTGTTGCATTTGGTGCAATTGAATTGTAAATAGCGTGGCCAAACTCATGAATAATTACATCTGCGTCTTCTGCGTCATCAACTCCACCTGTACCAAAAGTTAACTGCGGTGGGTTCGAAAATCCATTAAAAGATGATTGGTCTGCACCATTAAACCCATGTGCATCAACTTCTATTTGGTAATTTACCAAGTCGGCGTAGCCTATTGAAGTCAAATAATTATTAAAATTCTCGATATGGAATAAAACATTCAAGTCTTCAAATGCAGGTAAATTTCTAGTAACCTTAGATATTGAATCGTTAAAATTTGAAATTACAGTTATTGGATTCGAAAATTCTTTAATGATAGCGTGTTTATTTGCCAATTGAATTGTTTTGTTAGAATCTATATTTAAACTCAAATATTGAACTGATAACTGTTTTTCTAAAAATAAAGTGCTACTGTCTTGATTATCAATTGCTGAGTCTCCGTAAATGGTATTAGAGGAGGTAAGTGGGTCAAGGTTGTGAACCCAAACCTTAAACAAAGAATCATTTTTATGGTATTTTAATAAATCTTGTTGAAATAGTTTAATACCATTTTCATCAAGTATTACTTCCTCATAATGTGTGGCATTCTTGCTGAATTTTATTTGATATGCAGGAGTCAAATTTTCAATCTCTTTAAAAAATATTTGTCTAACTGTATTTGGATGGTTTAAAAATTCACTTAGAAAAGTGTTATTTATTTTACTGGAATGCGTTTTAATATTTTTAAAATCAAAATCTCCATGAATAAGTTTTATTGAGCGAGATTGATTTTTGGGAAGGATTAATTTTTCTTGAAATCCGAAAACAGGAATACCATTAATTGAAATTTCTTTGAAATAATAATTTGCAAATGGAGATTGTTTTAAGGTAAAAGTTTCTACTTTACCTATATTGGTTTGGGGTACTAATTGTTGCATCGTTACATTTTGTGCGAATACAAACGCTGAATGCCAAATAAATAAAATTAGGATATTAAATTTCTTCAATTTTTTTGTTTGGAACAAGTTCAAATAAAGATTTAAACCAATTCTCTAAATGATACTCTAGTTCAACAAAAATAGCGTAGTTATTGGTGTATTCTTCTTTCAAAATACTAATTCTATTTTGATTTAATATTTGGTTTACAGTTGAAATCTCATCAAATGAAACCTTGATTATAAAATTTTTTGTGGGAATTTTTGAGATGATTTCTGTGTTTTTAAGAGCCAATTCCGTTGCAGTTCGATAAGCGTTTATTAGCCCACCAACACCCAATTTTGTTCCACCAAAATAGCGCACAACTACTGCCAAAACATTTTGTAACTCAACTTTTTTTAGTTGGTTAAAAATGGGTAAGCCTGCCGAATTTGAAGGTTCTCCATCATCGTTATAACGTTCTACAATTAGGTTTCCTTGATTGATGATATAAGCAAAACAATGATGATTTGCTTTGGAATGTTGTGCTTTTATTTCTTGAATTTTTTCCTTTGCCAATTCTTCACTAAAAATTGGAAATACCAACCCAAAATGTTTACTGCCTTTGTCTTTATAAAGACTTTCACCGGGTTGCTTTATTTCATTTATTTTAATGGGCTCATCCATTACTAAAGGTTATTAAACAAATAGCAAGTATACTAATGGCTATGCCTGCATAATTTTTCGCAGAAAGTTTTTCTTGAAAAGCAAAGAACGAAATGATGGTAGAAAGCAAAACAACACCCATATTATTAAGTGGAAAAACAATTGAACTTTCAAAACCTGAGCTTTCAAGGGCTTTTAACAAAATTAAAATCGAAAAGTAATTTGGAATTCCTAAAAGTAATCCAAACCCAACTGATTTTAAAGAGGGGACTTGTCTTTTAATAATAAGGTAAAGAATACCAAAAATAGCTGCAATAGAAAAGGCAAAAGGAGTAAAGAGGCCAAGTTCATTTTCGCCAACTACTTTAGCTTCCGCATAATTTAAAAGAGAATCTAAAATACCGCTTCCTAAAAATAGCACCAAAGGAAATAACCAATTTGCATTTTTAAGTTTATGTTCTTTTTTGGTTACCAAATAAATGCCAACTAAGGCAAATAAAATACCCGATATTTTTAAAATTGTTAGTGAGTCATTGTAAATTATTAAGGCAACAATTACTGGAATAACAACAGACATTTTATTGGAAACAGAAGCTACAGAAACTCCATTTTGTTGGGTAACTTTTGCCATAATATTAAAAAGGGTAATAAATAAAAAGCCTACAAGCAACGCTGTTATTCCAAAACTACTGTTTACGTGTTCTTTGGTAGGAATATCTCCAAATAAAATAAAGCCAAGTGTTGCAGCAACAATATAGTTAACAATAATTGCCTCGAGGTTGTTAACCTTATAGCGGTGAAAGGTTTTAAAAATTACAAAAATTATTGAGGAAACTAAAATGCTAGCAAAAAGCCAAATCAAATTATTGTTTTTTTGAGATTAACTCTTTTTTTATTTCTAATATAGCTTTAGTAGAAATATTTTTTAGTTCGGTTAAGGCTTCAAAACCTTTAGCAGAAATTAATTCTTCATCGTTAGCTTGATTGAAATAGTTAATTACATGTAGTGAGTTAAGACCAATTGTACCAAAAGGAGAGTTTAACTTATGAATCACCTTTTTTATCTGAGGAGCATTTTTATCCTCAAATGCTTGTTCTAATTTTTCAAGGTAAAAAGGTACATCTTCGGCAATGGTAACAAGCATCTCTTTTACAAAGTGTTCTTCGCCCTTGGCTAGTCTTTGCAGGTAATTTAAATTGATAATTTCATAATTATTATTATTTTTCTTTTGATCGTTACTGCTTGTTTCTTGGTAGTCTTTGTCTATTTTAAACTTTTCAATCTTTAACTTTAATTCGCTTGGGTCGAAAGGTTTAATTAAGTAATCATCAATTCCGGCAGCTAGATATTTATTTAGTTCTTCCCTAAAAATTTGCGCGGTTAGCGCAACAATAGGAACATCGCATTTTTCACATTCTAATTTTCTAATTGCTTGGGTACATTCAACACCATTCATTTCTGGCATTTGAATATCCATTAAAACCAATTGGTATTTCTTTTTTTGGAATAATTCAATACCTTGTTTACCATTTTCAGCCGTATCATATTTAAAACCGAAATGTTCTAAAAATTTACCTACAATTAGTAGGTTATTCCTGTCATCGTCAATTAATAGAATCATTTCTTAATATTGAATTACATTAAATTTATTCGCTCTAGAAGTAACGGTTTTATGGACTTACTAATTGGAATTAATTTGTTAGAGAAGGGAATTGAGTTTCCAGCTATGGATTCAATCCTATCTAAATTTACGATGTAGGATTTATGAATTCTGAAAAATTTATTACTTGGTAGCTTTTCTTCAAAAGATTTCATGGTAGAAAGTACCATGTACCTTTGCTTTTCAGTAAAAATTCTAACATAATCTCCCATGGCTTCTACAAAAAGAATATCTTCTAAATTTAGGCGAACTAATATAGAATCAGACTTAACAAACAAATGATTGGGCTCGTTTAGAGGTTGTACTATATTTCCAGAGTTTTGAAATGCTTTTTCGCTTGCCAACAAAAACCGATGATATTCGACCGGTTTTTTTAAATAATCAGTAATATTAAGCTCGTAAGTATCAAAAGCATATTCTACCTTAGATGATATTACAATAATTTGTGGTTTATAATGAAGTTTTTTGATAAACTCTAAACCATTGATTTGGGGCATTTCAACATCTAAAAAAATTAAATCAACCTTTTCAATATTTAGGTATTCAATGGCCTCTAAAGGGTTTGTAAATGTTTTAAGTAAGGTCAAAAAATCGGTTTCATCAACACAATGTTTCACTGCTAAAATAGCAGACCGATCATCATCAACAATTATGCAATTCATGTTTTGATTTTACTTTAACAAACTTAATACTAATGAGAGAAAATATGAAGTAAAAGATTAAACTAATCTAATTTTGATTTACTGCCATTTCGAAAACTTGGTTAAGTTTCTTTGCTTGTTTCTCCCAAGAAAACTCATTTTCAACAAATTGGCTAAGCTTTTCACCAATTTCAATGCGTAGTTTTTCATTTTCTAAAAAGTTTAAACATCCTTTAGCAAAAGCTGCATTTGTTTCGGCACATAAAAGGTCTTTATCGTTTAAACCCAAAGCATTAAAAGCAATTGGAGTTGCAACAAATGGCATTTTCATGGCCATAGCCTCTAGTAATTTGTTTTGTAAACCTGCACCTTGCCTTAAAGGAGCAACAAATACTTTTGCTCGGGCATAAGATTCAGTTATATCTTTTACAAAACCTGTAATTTTAATGTTATTAGATTGAAGTGCCAAAACTTTAGAAACAGGTTGAGTTCCTGAAATTAAAAAATTTGCTTTTGGATTAGTTTTAAGTATTAAAGGAAATATCTCTTCAGCAAAGTAAATTACAGCATCAACATTTGGAGGATAAGCCATATTTCCAACAAAAACAAAATCAAAATCTTGTTTAGTTGTTTTGGGTTTAAAGTGCTTTAAATCAACACCATTGGGTATTATTTTAAGTTTAGATTTATCTTTTATATTTAATAATTTAAAATCTTGATTCGAAATAATAGTTTGATAAGTAAAAACTTTTGATAGGTATTCTTCATAGTTTTTTAACCTAAAAGCCTCATTTGCCACAACAGGTTTAAAAATCATATTAGCAGATTTTGACCTTCTTTCCATTGCAGAAGAAAGGGAGTCCATGTAATCTATTACCAGAGGAATTGTTTGGTATTTTTTTACATATTCTGCTGTTCTAACCAATTGACAATAAATGAGATCGGGTAATTGTTCTTCACAAAATTTATCGAATTTCTTTTGTGCTCTTTTAGATAAAAAGTAATTTACTTGAAAAGGGAGTTTGTTTCTAAAAGCTTTTAAGAGGTTAAAAGCCAATTGAAGTTTCGAAAATTGAACAACTTCAACTCTTTTGCAAAGCTTTTTCAATTCAGTTTTTGCATCGGGGTGCAATTTGCCTTCGTTTAAACAAAATAAACTAATGTTATGGCTTTGGCTAAGTAGTTTTAGCTGATGGTAGGCTCTTAACTTATCTCCTTTGTCTAAGGGATACGGAACTCTAGATAAAACAACCAATAGCTCCATTTTATTTAATTAATAGGTTATTGATTAATGAAATATTTTGAGCTATGCCAAAATTTGTTTCAATTTTTTGGTAAGCAGATTGCGCCAATCCTTTTGCTTTTTCTTGGTTTTTTATGAGCCATAAAATCTGATTTAAAAACTCATTGACATTTTCGGCAGGTAAATAATCAACATTGGCTTCCAATCCTAATCCTTCAATACCTTTTTTACTTGATACAATTGGAACCATAAATTGAACTGCATCTAATATTTTTATTCTTAAACCCGAACCTGAAAAAATAGGATTTATAAAAGCATCAATATTTTGATAAAAATCTTCTAAGGATTTTACTTCTCCCAAATTTGTAACATTAGGATTTTGAAGCAGGTCAGAAGTTTGAAATCTTCCTGCTAAAACAGTTTCAATTTTATTTTCTTTAGCTAAAAGTGCTAATTTAGATTGAATAAATTTAAATGCTTCTGCGTTGGGTTGCCAATTTGCAGCACCCATGAAACCAATTTTAAAATGGGTATTTGATTTTAATTTTGGAATCTTTTTTAACTTTAAGGTGATTGGCACAAAATGAACTTTTTGCTTTAATTCATTTGGGAAATCGTTTATTTCTTCTTGGTTTAAATGCCAAATTTCATCAGCACTCTTAAAAAGATTTAATTCTTGTTTTTCTAACTTTTTAGATTGAATTCCAAAATAAGTGGATTTTATAGGGTTTTTAACTTCTTTTTTAAGATTTTGCCACACTAAAAACTCTATGTTGTGGGTTCTTAAAATAATTTTCTTACCACTTTTCTGTTTTATATCATCTAAAAATAGGGCAGAGGCCAAGCCATCAAAAACAATAGTTTCATATTGTTGAAAGTCAATTTTTAGCAATTGCTGCTTTAAAACCTCAGATTTAAACCTTGATAAGATGTAAGATTCGTCTTTAAAAATTGTTGTGATTGCGCCAATTTTATTTGGCATTGCTTTTAATTGACAGTATTCTATTTTTCCTTGACTTGAAAACCAATTGGGAACTTCATTTTCTAAAAATGGATGCTTTTCTGTTGCAATTGTGAAAACATCAATTTGATGCCCGGCTTCAATTAAAAGTTCCGTAAGCATTTTCTCTGCCTTTGTTCCTCCATCAACATCTGGAAAAGGGGGCTTATGGCAGATTTGAAGGATTCTCACTTATTAGATTTTTTAAAAAATGATTTTATTTTTTCAAACAATTTTTTGTAGCCATCTGTATCAAAAATTGCAGAATCGGTTGTTGATTTATATGTTAAAAAAGCACCTATTGGAACTAAAATTAATGTTGCCATCCACATGCCTAATGCTGCATTCATGCCACTTTCTTTAATTAATTTTTCTCCTGTTATTGATAATACATGAAAAACCAAAAAGAAAAGCACAGAAATAATTACAGGCATTCCCAAGCCACCTTTTCGAATAATTGCACCCAATGGGGCACCAATAAAAAATAAGATGATACAGGCAAAAGAAAGCGTGAATTTTCTATGCCATTCTATTTTGTGTCTATCAATTAATCTATCGTTTGATTCAACGTACCTTGATAAGGTTGTAATGTAGGTTTTGTGTCTTCTTAATGCATTTATAGCACCTTGATAAATTTGATTTTGAATTCCTTTTTTAAGGTTGCCCAACTGTAAAAATTGAGAGTCTGGCTTTTGAATATTTAGGTTGGAGTTAAGCGTATCTTTAAATAACGATAAGCCTTCTTTTACCTTATTTCCCATTCTTATAATTCCAGATTCAGTTTCAAAATACAATGTATCTATAGCTTCGTCGAGTTGAATAATATTCAACATTTTGTAATTGTTTTTAAAAAGCCCTTCGTCAGACCTATTCATTTGAAAGCCAGAAACATCTAGGTAAATTATTTCTTTTTCGAATTCGCTTCTAAACAATGGAGAAGTTGATTTTTTTACTTCGTTGTAGGAATAACCATTTTTGAGTGTTAAGATTAATTTGGTTTCATCAACACTCATTTTCATAGTTCCTTCTTCGGCTCGTATTACCTTTCTATTGCCTTCTTTGGCAGTGTGGTCATAAATTGAAATATCATAAAGAATATCTTTTTTTTGGTCCTTTTTACCTACCCGAATTACAAAGTCATCAATATCTTTATAAAATATTCCTTCTTTAATATCTAAAGCAGGTTTCTTTTTAGAAATATCATGTAATAAAGAGGCAAACTTGAGATTTGCCACAGGCCAAATATTATTTGAAAAATAAAAAGCTGTAAAACTTAGAAAAAAGGTAACAACCAAAAGCGGCCGCATTGCTTTTTGGAGTGAAATACCGGCAGATTTTATGGCCACCAATTCATAGTTTTCTCCCATATTTCCAAACGTCATAATAGAGGAGAGAAGAATTGAAAGAGGCAGCGCCATAGGCACTAAATTGGCAGAAGCATAAAGCAATAATTCAGCAATTAAATACCACTCTAAACCTTTGCCTACAAGGTCATCAACATATTTCCAAAGAAATTGCATCACCAAAATAAATAGGGTGATGAAAAAAGTAAGTACAAACGGCCCAATGAATGAACCAATAATAAGCCTGTGGAGCTTTTTCACACTTTAGTTTTTGCAAAGGTAATTTGCAAGTGATAAACGAATTAAAAAGAGATTTCTTTTAAGAACCTAATAAAGTTAACAACTCATCAACTTGGGTATCCCAAAGTTGTTTGTTTTCTTCAATTTCATCTTCTTCTGCAAAATCGGTTACAACAAGCGCAACATCTTTGGTAAGTGGATCAACAATTATTCTAAATTCAAAGAAGTAATCATTGCCTTCTTCTTCATCAACCAACCATTTGAATTTAATAAATTCATCTACTTTCTTTCCAATCATTTTGGCTTTTTCCTCAGAACCTTCCCAAAAAAATGAATAGATACCT
>Ga0222664_1000922_pt1 | contig 12918 bp, 26 predicted proteins | sample AntAcemetagen604_FD_181147 | JGI IMG/M metagenome (GOLD analysis project Ga0222664, IMG submission 181147) | Saline water microbial communities from Ace Lake, Antarctica - #604 | ecosystem: Environmental > Aquatic > Non-marine Saline and Alkaline > Saline | place: Antarctica: Ace Lake...
CTAGAAGTAGCGGGCATAGGCACGGAGCTTGTCGCTTGTGCTATCTGGACTAAGGAGTCCGTAGAAGAAGCCGTGAGCGTTCACGGCTACCGATTAGAAATGACTCAGGACGAGTGGGCACGCTTTGCCCGCAAGACTGAAGAGTATTGGGAAAACTTCGATGAAAACGACCTTGATGCCGTTGTCTCAGAGTTCAACCTACAACACGAAGGCGAGGAGTAAAAATGGCTCAGAGTAAATCCACAGCAATACAATCTCAAATTGTTTGGCAATCCACGCTCACCTTTGACATGGTTCGAGACCTGTCCGCTGGTGACCTTGAGACTCTGATTGAAGAACTCAATGACGCGGTGCAAGCCACCTGTGCGCCATACGAAGTGGAGGAGTAAGATGGTGCGGGTAGTGGAGTGCCCAAACCACCAACCAAGAGTATTCAGAGAGGGGTAAAAATAATGCCAAAGGGAAAGTTCAAGCGCAAGAGAGCACCAAAGCCACCCCAGAAAGTATTGAGTTACTTTGCTGCTGACGGGAGCTACGGCAACGCCGAAGGTTATGTGCTGATGGAGACCACCTACTGGAACGAAGTGGACTGGGACATCATTGAAGATACGAGTGAGATGTTCAGACCGATAGTCTCACGGCTCATCACGGAGTCTTACGAACTGGACGCAGATGAAGAGGGGCTACGAGCTGCTTTCGAACGATACGGCGTCGACCTCAGCAAGTATGGGAATTTCTAAAGGGTAAAAATTAAGTTTGATGGGTGTCGTTCCCCGTCAAAAACCGACCTGAGTATGTCGCGATAAAACTGCTCACTTTTTATGAGCTCTGAAGTGCACGGCGCTCGCAGCTTTGTTATCTGACTGTTACAAATAACTTTGCCAAGTTGCTTGACAATGCAGGGAGATGCTGTAATGTAGATGTTATAGCGAAGAACATTCCGAACGACACAAGGAGACAAAATGACTATCACAGAAGTTCAGCTTTCGACCAAGGAACGCTTCGACATAGCAATGCGAGAGATTCGTAGCGCAGGTGTTGTGGCTCGCAGAAACATAATGACCTGTTGCCGTAGTTGCTACGACGCAGGTGTCGCAGAGACACAGCCAATCATCTGGCACTACGGAGGACAGGGACAGCGCCTTGACTTCAACGAGGACTTGACTGGAGCTGCTGTCTACTTCAACCACGACAACCTAGTGGGCGAAGATGGCACACCAACCCAGCAGGGCAGAGCTGTCGTTGAGCACTTCGAAACCAGAGGATTTGAAGTTGATTGGGACGGGACTGAAGCAAAGACCATCATCATCAGGTTCGAGGACTAAAAGGATTCCTGGAGGGAGGGCGAAAGCCCTTCCTTGCACGGGGTAAAAATAACGACAAAGAGAAAGAAGACACCCAAATGTTAGACCAAACAAAAAGCTCTCAAGGCGTTGCAATGTATGCGGAGTTCCGCAGACACGCGTCAACCTTGCAGATGCTCATCACACCTGATGGCTATGCGGAGTCGGGGGAGATTGTCTCCGCTGCTCTGTATCGCAGAGTGGTGAGCGCCGTCAGCCCCAAGAAACAATGGCGTAGTAGCTTTCTACGCTCACTTGGTGACACCCTCAGCACACCCTTGACCAGCGAGGATGCAAAAGACATCAACATGGACTTGCGAATGTCCTTCGCTGTTGGCTGGCTTGACAGCCTTGCTGGAGGAGGCTGGGTCATAGTCAAGGAACCTATTCTGGTTGAAGCGTCAAAGAAAGACATGACGGACATCTCAACCCAGACCACACCGAAGAAGATGCTCTACCGCATCAACCAATCACGCACGGCTCTGGGCTACCCAGAGGATTTGCTTACACCAGCAGTAGCAGAGTAGGGGTAAAAATTGTCAACATTGAAAGAAAGATACGAAGTGTCACTGGCTTCAATCTGGGATTTAGCTACTGAAGTAGTGTCCCAGTCAAGGAACGAGGAGTCGAGTATGGCTCTGAGCGCGAAGGTCAGTCCACACGGCAGGTATGTCGAGCGGGCTTCAGGCGCGGAGCGAGCACCATACAAGAGTAAAAAAAGTGTAGTAGTAGACAACATGGGAGGCGAAGACGAGTATGTCCGCCCGAATGGCGACATCTACTATGCCAGACCTTGGGGCATCCACACCGATGTAACAGTGCTACGGCAGACCCGTGAGCAGACCTCTAAGGCGTTTTCAGGTGGCGGGGGCTCTCCTATGTTCACTTTGCTCTACGGAGCCCCTGGCTGTGGCAAGACAGCCCTTGTAGAAGCCGCGTTCCCAGACATCTACACCTTGATGGGCACGGGCGACACTGAAGTGGCTGACATGATTGGTGGCTATGTGCAAACACCAGCTGGAGGATTCGAGTGGATAGACGGAGACCTAGTTAGAGCTGCCGAAACTGGAGGCGTTTACTTCATTGACGAGATTGGCCTGATTGACCCTAAAGTGCTGTCCATTGTCTACGGACTGATGGATGGGCGGAGGGAGCTTGTTGTCACGGCAAACCCAGAGCGCGGGAAGGTCAAGGCACATAAAGACTTCTTTGTTATTGCTGCGACAAACCCGCACGCTCCAGGTGTCCGATTGAGCGAGGCATTGCTTTCTAGGTTCACAGTGCAAGCAGAAATGACCACGGACTGGAGCAGAGCACGCTTGATGGGAGTTCCTACTGGGCTGGTCACTGGAGCGCAGAATCTGGCAAAGCGCATGCTGAGTGGCGAGACCTCTTGGGCACCGCAGATGCGAGAGCTTCTCGCGTTCAAGAGCGCGGAGGCAGTCTTCGGCACGGAGTGGGCAGTAGCTAACCTACTTGCTGCTACCCCAGAGATGGACAGACCAGTAGTTGCAGATGTGCTCGGGAAGGTTTTCCCTCACGAGCCTAAGCCAGCAAAAATCTAGCTGGCACGGGAGGAGAGAGTTCATGGGTGTCCTCTCTCCTCTTCAACAAATCTTGACACCCAGGTATTTTTATAATAGATTCAGACCACCCGCTGGACACGGGGTAAAAAATTGGAGGACAACAAATGACGCACATTGACTATTCAGTAAATGGACTGGGAAAGCCTGCTCCAGAGTGGTTTCAAGTAGGACGCAGTATTGGCGAGCTTGCAAACACATGGGCTGCCCGCCACGACATCATCGCGCACATTGGCGAGGAAGTCTCTGGAGGAGCCCCTGCTGCTTTCAATCCCAACCTCGCTGAGATTCAGGTATCCACCAACCAAGTATTCGCGGGCGTGAAGCCACACCTAATAGGCGACTTCAATCTGCGGGCTACGCAGTATGAGTTCGCCAAGGCAACAGGCGCAGTAATACACGAAGCCTTTCATGCACGGTTCTCGCACTGGAGCCTTGAAGAAGCAAACGCCGAGCTGAAGCAAGACGAGTTCAAAGGCATGATGCTGCTGGAAGAAGGACGCATTGAGTTCCAGGGAATCCAGGCAGCCCCTGAGGGTAAAAATTTCTTACGAGCCTGTGCCATGGACTTAGTGATTGCTGATTGCGAAGAGGCTTTCACCAAGGAGCCGAACACTTATGCTGCTGCGACACTGGTCGCGCTGGTTCATGCACGCATTGACGCGGGGGTTCTTGAAGAAGGTGAAGCCAAGTCCCTAGTAAAGCTGGTCGATGATTATCTCCAGCCCGCCACCGTGGACAAGCTCAGAGATGTCGCACGGAGATTTCAGGCACACAGCCACCACACCAATGCCACACTCTTGTATCCACTTGCACGGGAGTGGGCGGAGCTAGTCCGCGAAGCTGCAAAAGAGAATGGTGACCCAACACCTGAAGAAGCTGCTGATGGCTTTGCTTCCGCGAGCGCCGAGTTCCAAGAAGCGATGCGGGATGCCATGGAAGACCTGAAGTCTTCAGTAGTTATCTCGACAAATGACGACTTAGCTGACCAAGAGACAAAGGAAGAGTGGAAGGAACAGGTCGAAGCAAATCAGAAAAGAGCTGACGAGAGCCAGCAAAACAAGGATGCAGCAAAAGAAATCTTCAGCAAAGGCTCGCACGGGGGTAAAAATTCTACGCGGTCACACCTGGAGACCTCTCGAGCTCCTCTTGCTGAAGAAAGACGAGCTGCTGTTGTTGTGGCAAAGATGTTGGAACAGGCGAAGTATCGCGACAGGTCACAGACTGATGTTGATTCCGCCACTCCTCCAGGAAGACTACGCACGCGGGCACTTGTTCAGCGCAATGCGATGAGAGCACGCGGGGTGTATCAAGAAGTTGAGCCTTGGAAGAAGACTGTTCGCAAGCAGACCGACAACCCAGACCTAACTGTTGGTGTAATGGTAGACATCTCTGGGTCAATGCACTACGCGATGAAGCCTATGGCGGTCACAGCGTATGTGTTGAGTGAGGCGGTGCGCAGAGTTCAGGGGCGGACAGCAATGGTTTACTACGGCAACTCAGTCTTCCCAACGCTGAAGCCAGGAGAACATCTCAGCGAGGTAAAAATTTACGGTGCCAATGATTCAACTGAAGAATTCGACCCAGCGTTCCGAGCTCTTGATGGCGCGCTGAACTTGCTGAACGGGGATGGCGCACGATTGTTGGTAGTTGTCTCCGACGGGCACTATCGCTCCGACCAGCGTAGTGAGGCACGGGAGTGGATGAGGCGTTGCGAAGAAGCGGGTGTCGCGGTTTTGTGGATGCCCTTCGACAGCGGGAACACCATAAAGAGTTTGGTCAGGAACCAGCGCGGGGTAACTATCCTTGAGGGAGACCTAGACCCAGCTACCGCTGCGTCAGAGATTGGAAGAGCTGCTGCTACCGCGCTTACAAATGTAGGAAGGCGCAACAACGCCTAACCCTTCTACAGAACTCTTGGTCAGGAGTATCGTCCTCCCAGTCGTGTCCAAACACCTAGACCAAGACACGGGATGCCTTCGCAGATAATTGCGGGGGCATTCCTGTTACCTAGTTGTTATAAAAAACTTTGCCAATGCGTTTGACAAATGTCAGGAAGGTGTGCAATACTCTACTTACGCAACATCCAAGCAACAACAATGAAGGGGAACCAAATGAGAGTAATGCTGATTGAGGCAAAAGTTGATGAACTAATTGACGAACGCTACAAAGACACAATCATGGCTCACGCTGACAAGTTAGTTCACTGGGACACTTTGGAGATTTCGCAAGAGAACTACCAACGATACGAGGATTTACGAACAGAGTTATACGAACTGATAGAGACACTAAAAGGTAACTAATAATCACACAAGAACATAGGATGCCCTCGCAGATAACTGCGGGGATTTTCCTTTTTCCGACACGATAAAAATTAGTTTGCAAATGTGCTTGCTATTTTTGCAGGGAGATGCAATACTATCTACACGAACGATGAAAGGGACAAAATGCAAGAGCGAGTTACTTGGGTTGATTACAGTTGGAAAGACTCAGAGATACCTGGAGACACAAAGGCACAAGTTGTGATTCTGAACGACAGCAACAAGTATGAGCAGATGTCTGCGGACGAGAGCTTCGATGAGCGTATCTGGTTCTACTTCCAAGACGAGGCAGAGTTTCAGCGTGCCTTTGATACAAGCAATGACGAGTTTGAGTTTGTAATTACCAGAGAGGAAAACTAATGAGCAAGGTTATTAGAGCAAGCATTGTTTTTGAATACTTGGTGGATGGGGATGAAGTCCTAAGTGAACTTACACCCGAAGAACAAATTGAGTATGTCAAAGAAAATGTCGTAGAAGACATAATGTCTATGGGTTTTGGGAATTCTGATTCCTTACTAGACGCAATTGAAATCAAAGTGCTAGAGGCATAGAAAACTAGTTAGAGAGGGTAAAAATGAACGCCGTAATAATCTGGATTCACTGCTGGAACTGCGGAGACCAATTCTCTTGCAAGGAACGCGAATACACTAAGGGAAAGGTATGCGGACAATGTTAGATAACAACAAACGAGCACTAATCAAGAAGTATGCAGTAGGGGCTATTTTTAGGGACACCGCCGAACTGGGCTTTGACTTCATAATGGAGAAGCTTGAAGAGGGCGAGATACCAGAGGATGCAATCGTCTTCGCACCATACGAGAGCCTAGGAGCCACTGAGCTAGCTAGTCAGGTCGAAGACCAGATAGACATCTTCGCTCTCTTCGTTGAGCAACTCTCAGAGTTGGAAGATGAAGACCCTATTGTCTGGCAATCCACTGTTCGACAGAGCATGGTTGAGGACTTGACCGAAGAACAATCAGGCGAACTAGTGAATGATTTAGATGATTCAGTAGAGCTTGCTTTCGAGAACATTGACAGGGGAGAGGAAGACTAATGGCTAGCCCAGATGCAGACAAGATGATTGAGTCTTGGCACAGCAAGACCGACGCGGAGAAGTTCGCAACCATTGGGGTAAAAAATCTAGACAACTGGATTGAGACCATCATAAGAAGTAGCGTTCCTCCGCAACCCGTGAAAGCGCAGGAAGTGATTGACAGGTTCTACAAAGACGAGAAGTTGTTGTGGTCTGTGTAGCGTTATCAATTCGTTACCTAATGGATTTGACAAGTGCAGGAAAGTTCTATAAAGTAATAACTAGTTGAAGAGTTCGGCTCCTCAACTACCAGCGAGATAGCCTCTCTGGGTAAATGACATAAAGAAAGAGTGATTGTTATGACAACCACCAAAGTAGTAACAAAGGTAACGCAGGAAATCGTAACTGAGCAGGATTCAGTTGAGTTCGCAGGAGAAGCACGAGTGCTTCTAAACGACTACCTTGCAACCCGTAAGACAATAAACGACTTGGAGAAGACCAAGAAGTTGTTGGAGAAGCAAGTCAGAACCTTGATTGGCAAAGCAGAAGTGGTCACAGTTGATGGCGTAATACGCATTGAAGTGAGTAGCCGTAGCCGTAAAGGAACTGATGTCAAACTACTGGAGGAACTATTCCCAGAAGCGTTCGTAGCCACGCAGGCTACGACGGACTACACGGTGTTGATGCCGAAGTAGTCTCCCTTAGTCGAAGCCCTTCCCTTCCCTCCATTCGGGAAGGGTTTCGCATTTCTAGGGGCGGGGTAAAAAAGTTATTTGAATCTTACTTGCGGGAGCAGCAGGAAGGTTGTAGAATACAACTACACAACTAAAGGAGATTGCAATGGATGAGTTCAAGATTGAAAGCGAAGAGATGGAGATGCTTGGGGAGGCTATGGGATTCTATGTAGCTCTCAAGGCTTCGGCAGTGTCACGCCACAAGATGTATAAGGATGAGAGTATGGACAGGATGTTCCAGAAGATGGACAACTACGCAATGGCAGGCGCTCTATGGACAAAGCTGATGAAGGCACAAGGCATTCCACAAGAGAAAATCACTGAGTATCTACAGCAAGCAAAGAACTAGGAGAAGTAAAAATGGACACAGTAGACGATGTAACTTTGAACAGGACAGTGGTGTTTGTAGGCGACTACTTCACGCTGATGACAACAGTTCAGCTCGATGAAGTGCTACGGCAAGAAGCTGAGAAAGATGACGACTTCGCAATTAGGATTGCTGCCCTTTGGATGGGCGAGCATTACGGGTGGGATGTCCTCGAAGCTGCAAACGATGTTGGGATTGTAGACGAGTAACACCAGCAGAGAAGAAGAAGAAAGAGTTTCCCCAGGGAGGCTCTTTTCTTTTTGCCTAAATTGGCATGGGAGGGGTAAAAATTTAGGTATCATTGAGACACCACACGCTGCATGATGTCTGTCTCGCTGTATGTGATGAGGGGTTGCTGCCTTCCCCGCACTTCCTCTCCTTCCTCGCCTTTGGGGAGAAGTGTGTCCCGACTATCACAGTTCGGCGCTCGCAGTACACTAATGGAATGTTAGAACCCGTAATTTTAGCCATTGACACTCACGCAAATGGCACAGCAGCTTCTTTTACAGCAAGCATCATTGATGACCCCAATGACGGGGAGACCAAACTTGTTGTCATGTTCGAGCAAGAAGGGCACATCGCGGTGTTTTCCCTAGACAGGCTTATTGAAGAAGAAGACATCTCCCGCAATAGTCATCTAAACAACGCAGACAAGCTTGAAGAAGCTTTGCGTTCCTTGATTGCATCGCGAAGCAAATAACCCTTCTCTAACCACTTTCTTGCATTTTGCAGGTAGGTGTGGTAGTCTTGGGCTATCAAAAAGACGAAAGGACAGCATGAAAAGTGAATTAATCGCAGAAGAAGCCGCAAAGTTATACGAAGAGGGCTTAGCCCTTGAAGCAGTAGCTGAGCAACTGGGCGTTGCCTACAGAACAGCACGGAAGGCAATCTTTGCCCAAGGCGTTGTGTTGCGTGACCCCCACGCCCGACTAGTGGGGCGCACTCGCCCAGATAAGAAGATACAGCAATGAACCTATTGAACCTAAAAGCCCTAAAGAATGTCGTATGGACATCAGTGTTTTCTGTTGGTGCAGTAGTAGGAATTTTGGTATCCGCCATCCTAGGCAATGAGCTCTGGGTGTTGGCGTCAGGATTCATAGGAATTATTAGTGCGGTACTTTCCGCAAGAGAGCAGAGGTAAAAATGTGGCTATTCACTGAAACAGGATTCGTCAGTGTAGTTCAAGACCCGCAGGATAAAAACAAGATGGTAGTGCGTTCCCGCGACAAGGTGTCGTTAGAGCCGCTGGTTGCGTCATACGCGACAAAGGTCATCGAGCTAAAGAACAGGGACTACCCGTACCGTGTCTTCCTTACCCGCCAGCAGTTTGTTGATTGGTTAGTGGAGCTGGGCGAGACCCTGGAGTACACAAACTACAAGACTAGAGCTGGTCAGACCCGCGGACATGACTTTACCCGCCCGCTGCACGATGTTTGGAGCACAATGCTTCAGCTGGAGGACTTAGGCAAGCCGCCTAGGAATCAGCAGTTCAGCAACAAAAAGAACGCCGCCCCGTACCGCTGGACACAGCAGGACTGGGCAGATGCTGCCAGTGGCACTCACTATGGGCGGTCGTAGGCGCGGGGGCAACCCGATGCGTATCAGTAAAGAAGCAGCAGAAGCATCAATCCTGGCGCTAATAGTGGTCTTGATTGGTGCTTCAGCTGTTGCAAATGCAAGCATTGACCCTAACCCAGAGGAAATCAGCTACAGTACTGGTATTCAGAGCAGCAAAGAATACCTTTTAGCTCCTGGGACACCCGCATCAGATGAAGAAGATGACGCGGCGCTCGCCGCTAGAGGGGTAAAAATTTCTCCTATAGCCGCAGCTCCGAAGCATTTCTATGAACACGAGATGATTGAAGTATTGCTGAGCGTCGGGTTTGAAGGACAAGCTCTGCGTACAGCTTGGGCCGTGGCGATGAAGGAGAGTACAGGAAATCCTTTAGCGCACAATGGCAACAGCAGTACGGGAGACAACAGCTACGGGCTATTCCAAATCAACATGATAGGAAAGCTTGGAGCTGCACGAATGGAGAAGTACGGGTTGTCTGAGTACGATGACTTGTTTGACCCCTACGTAAATGCACGAATTGCCTTCCAGATGAGTAGCGAAGGCACCAACTGGGGCGCATGGGGTATTGGCGCTAATGCTTATAATGGAAACACCGAAGGTTCATTTTACAAATGGTACAAAGAGTACCCAAGAGGAGAGTAATGGCTAGTAAATACAAGGCTAACGCGAAAGATGGCGATGGCGATGGCAAGGTTCAAGATGGCACAAAGTTCGAGCGTAAGGTAGGCGAGCAGCTAGATGGCTACAAAGCTGACGCGGTTGATGGTGACGCTGATGGACTAGTTCAAGATGGCACGGACTTTGAGCGTGTAGACGAGCCAGAAGTGGTGGTTGCATCAGTAGTAGTAGAAGAAGAGCCAGAAGTGGTTGTTGAAGTTGTTGAGGAGAAGAAGGTTGTAGCTCCTACTCCTGCGGCAGCGGCACCGAAGGGCGACAAGGCAGAACCTAAGTCAGTGCCAACAGTACTAACTTCAGACATCACAGTGTCCCGCGGCAAGATTGTGTTCGAGAGTTTGTACGAACACAACTCACGTTCAGTTGGTGTACTTCAGATTCGTTTGTTGGAGCTGGGTTACGTAGCAGCTGGCTCAGATAATCGCGGTTACTTGAGCGATGGCACTCTTGCAGCTATCAAGGAGTTTGCTGATGACCACGGTCTAGAAGCAAATAAGATTGACAACGAGCAGCTTATGAAGTCCATTTTTGCTGGTACTCCAGTAACAGTAGGCACCTAAGCTTCTAAATCAATGCCCAGTACTTCTCTTATTATAGAAAGAGTGCTGGGCGTTGCTGCGTCTGGCGGAGATGCAAGAAAGAAAGGTGGCATCGTGCTAACAATAAAACAAAAAGTTGGAACAATACTTGGGCGAATTGTTGCTGTGTTCTTGGCAACTGGTCTGGGCGTGGTGGCAGCGGGGACAATGGTGGGCGTTGAGCTTTGGCAATCGTTCTTGATGGCGGGCATCGGCGGCGTAGCTGTGGTTGTTGAAGGACTATCACGGGCGTATCTAAAGGATGGCAACTTATCACTTGATGAAATCAATGAAGTGTTTGGCAAGTCCAAGAAGTAGATTTGCAGCAGCAGCAACACCGTTTGTTTGAGGAACGAGAAAGCCCCCCAGGAATTTTTACCCTAGGGGGCTTCTTTATTTCTCTTGTGTTTTAGTTTGCTGGATAGAACCCGTGCTTTTCAAAGTGAGCTTTGCGCTCTGCGGCTACTAATTCCTGCTCTGCTTTCGCGGCTTTCTTGTCTGCGAAGTAGTCAAAGATTCTGTCCATCATACGGGGCCACAAAAGCGTACTTTTTTCTTTGCTATCTATGAAGTTATTTATTCGCTTAGCGGTTCCTATGATTACGCTATCTGGAAGTCCGTACATTTGGTTCCTCTCTGTCTATGGCTCTATTATGACATACCTTCCTGCACTTTGTCAAGTCATTTGAGAAAGTTTTTTGTCACAGTTAGGTAACGAAAAAACCCCCCGCTTTCACGGGGGGCTTTCGGGTGAACTATCCTTGAGAGTTTTTGACGCAAGGCTTACAGTAGTCCTCAAAATCGACAGTTGATGCCCAATGGATTTGGGTCATTTCTTCGGGTTCAGAGTACTCTGAGCAATTTGCGCAAGCGATTAGCCTAGGGTTGAATTCTTGCTCAGAATTGTAGCGCTCTTGGAATTTCCAAGTCATGTTGTGTCCCCCTTAGAAGGTTATGTAGGTGTCGGTGAATGATACGAATAGGTTCCAAGCCCAACCGATTACAACGCGGTGTGTTTCGGTGACTATGAACAATGCCCCCAAGGTGGCAAGTGTGACTACTGATAAGAACTGACGGGTTTCTGTTTTGATGGTGTGTCCCTTCGTTGTTGTAGTTACAGTATGGCAGACCTTCCTGCACTTTGTCAAGTCAATTATCAATAAACTTTTGGGCAAGAAAAAACCCTAGAGCGTTAGCCCTAGGGTTCAATCTTGGATTAGTAGCCGTAGAGCTTTTGGACACCCTTCGGGTACTCCTCTCGAAGATACTCCTCGCCTTCGGTGGTGAATCGGGTGTCTAAGTAGACACCGCACACGCACGTTTGCGGGCGGTCACCATCGCCAAGGGCGTAGCTTGGGGTGCAGAACACTCCTGCATCCAGTTCCTCAGAATTTAGGGTGAACGAATCGGCAGACGTCCCACCACTCCATTCAAGCGAACGTTCTTTGGCAAACTCCACCGCACAAGTCTCACAAGCCACTTCAACAAAATCGTGGTCCCAGACTTCATAAGCATCATAAAGCCAAGTCTGCGCGCTTTCAATCCGCTTGAGCTGCTCTTCGAAGTAGCTGTATGCCAGAGACTTGGCATCATCGTATTCTGAGGAATAAGTCTCCTGAAAGTCCTCACCATAGAGCTGCCCGAACACGCGGTACTCGCGCTCTCCTTCTTGACCGATGAATCTAAATCCAACTTGAATCCAGTTCTCTGGGGTCAGTTCCTCAGATTCGATTCCTGCCCAGTTTCCGATTACATTTTGCATTTTTTACCCCTTCGTTGGTGTTGCGTAGTTACAGTATGGCAGACCTTCCTGCACTTTGTCAAGTCATTTGAGAAAGTTTTTTGTCACAGTTAGGTAACGAAAAAACCCCCCGCTTTCACGGGGGGCTTTCGGTGTTCGTGTCTAGGCTAGCTTGCGATTCTCTAGAAGATAATCAAGCGCCCTAACACACGCTAGCGCGTCATTGAAGTGTCCTCTAGTTAGAGATTCTTGCCAGTTGTGGCTTTTATGGATACGGTTCATAATTGCAAGTCTGCGCCCTTTTATAGCTTTGTCAGACTTATCGGCGTACTCATCTAAGTATGCTTCGTAGTAGAAATCTTCCATTTTGTTTCCCTTCGTCGTTGTGTAGTTACAGTATGGCAGACCTTCCTGCACTTTGTCAAATCTATCTGACATTTCTTTATAACAGTTAGGTAACAAAAAAACCCCCCGCTTTCACGGGGGGCTTTTCTAAGTTTTGGCTTTAGAGTTCTTTCTTTCCTACGCTCACCATAATCGCGCCCGCTTCCATAAGAATCTCTACGGTGGCATCTACTTCTGAATCTATTACTTCACACTCAGTAGTTGTAAAGTCTGCGTAGGTTGCTAGTAGTGCTGTCATTGTGTGCCCCTTCGTTGGTGTTACTCGAATGTTTCTTTGTTGCTATGTACAGTATGCCGTATCTTCCTGACATTTGTCAAATCTATCTGACATTTCTTTATAACAGTTAGGTAACGAAAAACCCCGCCATTTCTGACGGGGTTATCGGTACGGTGATTAGTTGAGCATTTGCATAATCTTAGAAACGGCGCTCGCGGTAAGTGGCAAAGTTTCGCCTTCCTCATCTGTGCCGCCCGTTATCGCGATGTTGCCCACTATGTAATCAGTGTCTGCGCCATAGGTTGCATCCCATAGAACTTGACCAACTTCATTATGCGGTAACCCT
>Ga0222664_1000923_pt1 | contig 12885 bp, 13 predicted proteins | sample AntAcemetagen604_FD_181147 | JGI IMG/M metagenome (GOLD analysis project Ga0222664, IMG submission 181147) | Saline water microbial communities from Ace Lake, Antarctica - #604 | ecosystem: Environmental > Aquatic > Non-marine Saline and Alkaline > Saline | place: Antarctica: Ace Lake...
TTCAGCCGGAAGGCGTAGTCGCGCAGGTACTCACTGGTTTTGATATAATACTGGTCGCGGTTGGCCCAATGGAGTTTGACATCCTCGCCTTCGTAGGGGATCGCGTAGACACCCGACCGATAAACGCGCTTGGACAGAAAGTCGCCATCCGAATAGTAGCGGCGGAAGAAGCTGAACAGGTGGTCGTAGACCTCGTTCTCAAGCCCGCCGATGTCCACCGCATCATTGTCGATCTTGGCGCGTAGGTCCTTGACCTTCGGTGACTGCTCGGGGTCCATATCAGCGGCTTGGATGCCAGCAATGACCTTCTGAAGTTGCTTTTCCAGCTCCGCCTTGTCGGCGGTCTTGTAGAGGCCGAACGCCTGTTGCACCTGCGGCAGTAGATCCTTGTCGAGGAACTGCGTCACCTCCGCGCTCTTAGCGTGCATGATGCGGTAGAGGCCGAAATCGAGATCGGGCTGGTCGAGCTGAAAGAGCTCCGTCAGCAGAGTTTTTAGCTTCTCAAATTTCTGGCTCATACGCGTCTCGTTTCTTGTTCGTGTTGCATTGCTAGCGGATCATGAGGTCTCGTACGACCTGCCAGTGATACCGTAAAGTGTGTAGCCTCTTTCAAAATAGTCGGTGAAAAATTAGGCATATATAATATCCTTCATAAAATTGGTGCACCGGGCAGGATTTGAACCTGCATGTGTCCAGTTAGCTTTCTCCAGCTTCGTAGGCTGGCGGCATACCGATGCATTAATTGGCAGGTGAATAAGGAATCGAACCCTAGTCTACTGGGTTGGAACCAGTTGTTCTACCACTGAACTATACACCCTTAATAATTCTTCCTCTATACCATCCTTCTGGTATAATGTCTGTCTTTTTTATCCTAGTACTTTTGGTACCATCTGTGATCCACATTGTACCGTACTGGGAATTTTTCTCTCCAGCGCCCATCCCTATACTAGTCCGAGACATCCGCCTCTTTGATTCTTCAGAATGTTTTCTACCTGCAAATGCACTCGGTTTCCCTCTGTATAAAGCAGATATGTGTGCCCGCCCCTCATTAGATTTATTGTACCGAACTAGTCTTTTAGTGCTTATGCGGACCCACTCATCATATGACCCATCTGTTTTTTTAGTTTCAATAAGTTTCAAGCCAGCTTGTCGTCTCTGATCGCCTGTAGGGGTAGAGTTGACATGACCAAAACCACCATCACCACCTTCATGAATGTTGTACTCTGGATTCAATGTGCTAATCAGGTTCTTCTCTTCGTCAAACATTTGGGTTGGCTCTTCGAAGGATGTTAGTATCTCTTTGTCGAAATTCTCGACACCATACTTAGCAATAGCTCTCTTAATGAGTTTTCCTGAACCCATGTACCCATCGTCTAGATTTTCTGTCTGATGACATCCAATATAGGTTTTATTGTTGATTTTGTTGGTTATCTTATAAACTGTGTACTGCAATTCTGCCCCCACTATACTAAGTATTCGCTATTACTTATAATAGTTCGATACTCAATATAGTGGGGTGGCGTGTACCCCTAGAGGGATTTGAACCCCCACGACCTTTCGATCACTAGAACCTAAATCTAGCGTGTCTCCCAATTCCACCACAGGGGCATTTTTCCTGCTAAAATAATCATGGCGAGTTGAAAACAACCTCTTATCTTTCGCAGTACCCCACGACTGACCACAATTATTTAGTTAGTTATTGCCTACATTACATAGGCGAAATTCATGATCTTTCTCCAAGGTGAGTTTAGCTAATGCGTTCATCACTGTACTCTATCTTGGTTACTTATACAGCATCTCTCGATTTCTGTCAAGCTTTATTTTCATAAATAATTGGTGGAGAGCCGGGGAATCGAACCCCGAATTCTTGCTTGCAAAGCAAGTGTGTTCCCGTTAGCACTAGCCCCCCTTATGTTATATTGGCGGATGGTGTTGGATTCGAACCAACGGTACGGTATCTCACGCACAACGAGTTAGCAACCCGTCGCCTTAAGCCTCTCAGCCAACCATCCATAAATTTGGAGCAGGGGAAGGATTCTAACCTTCTATATCTTACACATCCGCCTCTAGAAGTTTCTGTGTTTCGCACTAGAGTGCATGAAGCGCATTACCGGTAATGCTATCCTAGCATAATAAATTGGGTTATGTGAAATAGCCGACAAAATTACCCAAGCTTTGCCTACATGTGGTCCATCTATAATCGCCTAGATATGTCAAACATACCCACTAGGTCATATAGAGATTGTTTACATGTCATTTCACATAATTGGGACACGGGATGGATTCGAGCCATCATCTAATCCCCCAAACGGGGAGTGCTCTCACATTGAGCTACCGTATCATAAGACCTCATCAATGCTCAAAATTCGCATTGCGTAATAATCATCGTTGGTATCCCGAAGCGGATTCGAACCGCTGTCCACTGATTGAAAGTCAATGTGTCCTTCCTATAGACGACCGGGACTTTGTTTTCTTGGCTTACGTTTCTTAGCCTTGTGTAATCTGACCGTGAAGTTCAACGGTCTCGAATTGGTTATTCGAAAGGTTCCAGTGCCCCAGCAAACGGGACAATCTGCAACTACAAACGGCTTAGTGGAGATAAAGTAAACCCCCTGAGCCACCGCAATCTTTGCATACGCTCATCATTTTCACTCCTATTGTCATATTCACTGTACGCTGAATATACCCATTTCATTGAATATTGCCAAGTGTTAATTAATCTGCTACACAGAGTTAATTGGTCGGGGTGACAGGATTTGAACCTGCGACTCCCTGCTTCCAAGGCAGGTACTCTAACCAGACTGAGCTACACCCCGTTTGTTAATTTGATGATACCAGTATACATTAAATTCTTACGGCTTACTGCTCTTCACATGCGTATGATATTGGCGAGGACCACGGGATTCGAACCCGCAACCTTTGGATAGACAATCCACTGCACAGCCGTTGTGCTTCGTCCCCATTTAATTGGAGCGGACTGTGGGAATCGAACCCACCTCACCAGTTTGGAAAACTGGAACCATCCCCAGATCGGCCTAGTCCGCAATTAGTGTGTGTGTTCTTGGATCGGTGTCGTCAATCACCGCTGATAGTACTATGTTGGCGGATAGAGTGAGATTCGAACTCACACGTCATCTTCCAATGACATTCGGTTTTCAAGACCGCTGCCGCTACCCAGAATCTTTCGGCTTACCTATCCTTTATTGGTTCTTAAGCCACTCTCTGGCTTTCTTACTTTTCAATGGTGACTTAGCGAATTTCATGATGTCTTTGTATACTGAATTGACATCGATTTCGCCACCATTATTATCGATAATATTCATTCTGTTTCTAAACAATTTCTGAAACTTACCAATATTAGCCTGAACCTCTCCCCACGCGCTCTTAACAATCTTTTCAGGCACAGTACGTGCTCTTTTTTCATTACGATCCATTGCAGTCTCAAGTGAAGTGTTGACAAACACCATCATGGTTTCGTATCCTAGTTCCTCAAGATTGTCTTTAACCCTTTTGATAACTGCATAATCTCTACCAGTACCATCAATGATCATCCCAAGACGACCTTCAACAGACAAAGCCTGTTTATTGCCAATGATACCCTTTGCCTTGTCTCGAAGTTTGTCCCGTTTTGGGTCCGCTTTTGTCATTTTGAAACTGACATTTTCTTTCTTCATCAACCATTCGAATGCTTGATCTGAATTGATAAGACGGAACCCAAGAGCCTGAAGCCCTAGAATTCTTGCCACATAGGATTTACCAGAACCCGGACCACCAGCCATGAAAACAGCCTTAAAAATAGCTGGATCGTTCTTACCTTCTTCAAGGAACTCTTCGAAACCTAACATAAAATTCTCCTATATGACTATAGGACTATTTATAAAAATTTGTCACTAGACGGTCCCCATCCATGCCCTTACGTCAGGAATTAAATGCCAAGCAAAAAATTGGGGTGAAGCCGGGAATCGAACCCTAGTCTTCTGATTCACAGTCAGACATTCTACCACTGAACTAGCTCCACCATTTTAGAAACGGGAGTTGGAATTGAACCAACGTAAATTAGGTAATGAGCCTAACCGGAGAAACCAACACTCTTCCCGCAATAATTAGTTGCGCCACGTGGTTCTACCCTGAATACTCAGTCGGGCAAATCCTATTAATACCTACCGGCGCTCGCAAGAATGGTGGATAGGGTAGGAGTTGAACCTACACAGCCTAAGCGGGAGAGTTACAGTCTCTTGGGTTCGCCACGTACCCAGCCTATCCGTTATCCAAAATACACTTAATTGTATGCTGCCCACAACTCACCAGAAACCACTTGTTTTGAGAGAGAGACTTCGTGTTCTCTGTTTTGCAATGAAACAGCATACAATTAAGTATACCAATTTCCGTATTTTTCATCTCACAAGAGAGACTTCATCCACGGTTCCGCCCGTTTGGTTTTTTATAGTGGTCCAGCAGCCTCGTTCCGCATTCCACTTAATGAAAAACCCCCAAGTTTCCTTGAGGGTCTATCTAATCTAAACATGCACTACAAGTGTGTTTACCAGATAGACCATTCCCCATAATTCCAACCCTGTTCTTGGGCGGATTCACGGACATCCTTCGAAGGGATGTCAATGGGGTTACAATGTTTAAAGTACGCTTGGGTTTTCATATTTCTCTATTCTGTCGTTCAACTTGATTAACGTTATACACTGTTACTTATACGTTGTCAACAAACTTTTTGAACTTTTTTCACTTTTTTTGAAGTTTTTACTTTCCCATCTGTTTGTTAATGGAAGGCATTCTCAGGGAGCTGTTTGGATCACCCCACACATCACATGCCTCTACACGAATGAACCTCTTGTTCGTTTGGTTTGTGTTGGGGTTGGCCACGGTCAACATAACCCGCTTACCCTTCTTCCAAGCATCCATCTGTGCTGCTCTGCGTTCACTAAAGGTGCGTGAACTTCTCACCGCATTGCGAGTCTTGCGTGTCACCGATGGACGTTCTCCATTCGACGTATACTTAACTGCACCACTCTTCTTACCCTTTGCCATAATATTCTTACCTCATTGGTTCATTTAAACGGATACTACCATGGATCGATGTTCGTGTCAATTCCTTTTTTGAAATTCCTCTTCCATGGAACCCCATCACATTAGCGATCACTAGGGTGTTGCCTTCTACGACAACTGGTTTATAACCTAAACCAAATTGCTCTAGTTCGTCAAGTGTTATTCTCAAACTTCCTTCAGGCGTTCCTCTCCCGCGTGATCCATCATATGACCCATCAACGACACCGAGAATTTGCTCGTTGTACCAGTTCGGAAACATACCATTCGCGCCCCCCATATAATTTACTGACCCTTTCGAATAACAAAACGCGCCGTGGTCCGCTTTAACATCATCGAAGAAATACCAAAACTTCAGAGATGGGTAGAAGGTATCCATATGGGGCATCTGCTGCTCATCATCATTCTTGCCATCGAACTTCACCGATTGAACGAATGTGTTTTCTCTATACTGTTTCTTAAAATCTTCGTGATTAATATCAACCTTCAAACAAGCTGCTGCTAAATATCCCACGATTCCATTTAAAAATAATTCGAAACAGGGTTCATTTTGCTTAGACAGAATGACCTCATCGTGCTTATTCATATGTTCAGGATATAGCATAGAAATTAAGCGAAGGTTTTCATAGATTTCTGAATCAAAAAAATTAGGTCTAATAATCAATCCAGACCTAACGAACGCATTAGAGAGAGCCTCAGCAGATTCTGGGTTTTTAAATAATTCCGACTGCTCTTCACGTCTTGCATGACAAGATAGAGCCTCTTGTAGACGCGCATAGTGTATTCCAGACTGAGCTAACCCAAGATCGTTAAATGGGTATGTGTCGAATGCCTTATATGATGTTTGGAATTTCATCAGGTCTTCATCAGTAATTGTCAAGACTCATCTCTCTTGTCTGGAAACACATCTCCATTAGATTTGATCTTTGTATCCTCATAAGGAGCTACGCCACGACGATACATCTCCTGCTGTGCACAAGAAAGCACACCCATGATCTCATTCCACTTCTCGTAGTTGGGTGGATCAGTACGGAGATTATCTGGTCCATGCGCATGCAGTAAACACAAACGTGTGATGATGTAGTTGAGTTTACCGGCATGATCGACATTTAGTTTTTTGATATGCACATCTAACTCAGTACGCGACTGTTCATCAATATACGGCATATTATTACTCCTAAAAGATTCGATTAATGATTTCGAACAAATATGTGCGGTCAACATTCTTACCGCCCGTTTTAGCTTCTTGAAGTGCTTTGATTACATCAACAAAGTATGCTGAGTCAACTCCTACAAGCTGATCTCTGAGAACCACCAGATCATCAAGATCAAGCTTACTTATATCATAAGCAATCTTAAGTGCCTCACCTGCACTGATACTCCACCCACGCTTCACGAACTTGCGAATACGGAACAGGGTGCAGATAGGATACTTCGATCCGACATACTTCAACGTCTTCGACATGATAGCCTCAACTGAAGCTAGATTCAAAACCACACCAGTCTTGGCGGTCCAGTAATTTTTTGTATGAACAAAATCAAAATTCTCATGAACCTTATCAGCATCACCACAGAAACGAAGAACGATCTGCACACCATCAGTAAGTGTAATGGCATTTGATGAGATAAATACCGCTCTGAATTTACCTGTGTTGTCTGATTCATTCACGTTGTCGAATGATCGCATATACTTCTTCAAAGCCACTTCAGGGGAGCACTCGAAATACAAATAATCGTTTAGGTCTGTATCCCCCGATAACACACCAGCAGACTTGATGTATACCTCAACACCCTCTTTGTCTTCTCTTTCGCGAACCAAAGGTTCACTTGGAATACGATAATTGTTATAATCCTCTTTCAAAATAGTCTTCAGGTAGTACTCACCAACATCTTTAGCGACATCCATATCAGAAAAATACACATCATAATCATTTGGCAAATCTCCATCCAGCATAGATGCAATAGCACCACCAGTTACAACCAAAGAATCATAAACACGTCTCTGATCATGTGTCAAACCATCATTATCAATATCATCACCCGTGGCATCAGTAAGGGTGTCCCAATCTTTCATCTCTACAGGTTCAACCTTTTCGAAATCCCCCTTAATAGCTTCTTCCGCATTCTTAGGCACAATTGTCTTGACCCACTGAAGCATCTTTCGCTCAATAGTCTTATCGATAGTTTTCTTCTGAAAACCGCGTTTCACTTCTTCCATTATGCTCTCCATTTTCCATTACAGATTGTTACGATTGTTCGCTTACCATTAGGGTAAACTATGATATGTGAATGTGACCAAGAACTTGGCCCCTTATTATAACCAAGATCAAGCTTCGAACTTGTACCAGCTTGGTACACACCATCTCGAATACCCGCCGTATGGGAATGCCCAACGTTGGCTTTATGCCCAGTCTTGGCAAGATTGTTAATACTACCACGTGATCCATTTGGTCCAAGATGTCCATGCATACCACACTCAATACCAGAACCCGGAGACGCATTATCACAGATAATATAGCTCTCATCAGTTCTCAGAAACTGAATATCGTGTTTTGAACCATACCCAAAATACTCTTCAAAAACCCACTCGAATAGGTGAAATCCGTTGTATTCATTTCTAGCAATTGCCTCATAGACTGCTGTTTGTAATCTCAGAAAGAACAGCGCATTTACTGGATCATTGCGATAATTACCTTCACGCAACCATCTCATCATAGCATTATCGTGGTTGCTATCAACCACCACAATCTTACCGCCCCATTCTTCAGCTTCTATCGATCTGGCAACAAGCCATTCGCAAGCACTTCCAACCTCACTCTCAACACTATCCTTATTGTTGACGAACTTATCGAACGCGATATGAGGATTCCCCACGTCATGATGGTTTCTATATCTGAAATCAATTGTGTCATGAGAAAATTGAGTCTCAGGTTTCAGAACAGAACAAATACTGTCTTCTGCCAACCACGTAGATTCTTGGACACTAGGCTCAATATCTGCTTCATGGATATCACCCCAACTTGCAGCGGTAACAGAATGACCATCAGTCACCTTACCATCATGAACCCGCAAAGTCAAATCATAAATCGTTCCTTCACTGTCGGCATTTAACTGTCTGACCCACCAATTACCTTCACTGTTAACTTCTGCAATAACAGACCCATAACAATTCCCAGTCAACACCCCACCAGCCAAAGTGAACTGGTGATTAGATTCAACTACTGCACACATAACTTCAGATTTTTCAGCCAGAGTGATATTTGTTACGACCCAATCTATTTCATCTTTTGTAAATGTGATTCTTCTAAGGGGAAACGAACGCTTTCCAAAATTAGTTTCTTTGTTTCCATAAACACATTCCCCTGTTACCGTCCATCCGGCGTATGGTGCTACTTCCTTTGCCCAGTTAAGTGCATCTTCGTTTATCGAAGCCAACTCGATAGAACCATAATCATGAAATACTGCATCAGCAGAAACCCACCCATTCAAAAACCCAGAAATATATGCTGGTGATTTGCCATAGGGTATGTCTTTAAAATCATCATATGATTTGTAATATGCTGTTCCTGTATAGTTATCAATATTTTCTCTAGACTTCCAATGTGTAATGTGCTCAAACAGATGTTTGTGTTGAGATATATTCTCACCATGAAGAGGAATTTGGAATGAATATTGTCCATCTACAGCTCTATAGCATTGACTACCATCACCAAATATCATACCATGACGCATACCCTCATCATATTCAACAGAAGAATATTCTATTGTTGGTTTAGCACCCTTAACAATGTTCCCAACACTTAACCTGTTTGTGGTTGTCCCATTCTGCAAAATCCAAGTGTGGTCTACAGTAGCCTTTACTATCTTTCGATACTTTGTTCCAGATCGATGACCTTTTCTACAAGGCGCTAGGCTAATAGCGTATAGTTGTTGTTCACCAAAACTTTTAACCTCAGCACTAGCCCATCCAACACCATCCCATATTGTTTGAATCGTGCCTATAGTGTCAGATAGACTCTTGACACCATCAACCGTTAAAAATGTTGTATCTGGATGAAAACAATGGTGGAATTCAGCTTTCAGGCCAGCTTTCTTTTGGATATAGTTTCTGGTAGTTACCGTACCCGTAGTGTAGTTGATCTTCGTTTGTTCTGTTTTACCAGATGGTACAGATTCCATAGCAAATTTCACATGAGGAAAAATGCCACTGCTACCACCAGTGTAGTTTTCAAAACCAGACAATGGTCTAACTGCTGTTGGTAGAATGTTCATTTCGCCACACCAGATAAGAGATGGTGCTAACCGAATACGATCATCTTGAAAATACGGTTCTAGTCTTGCGTCATACCAAACATCAGAATAGTCATCCTCATGAGCTGTATCGATACCAACCATAGGGTCCATTTTTGGCTGTGGAGCTGTAGTACCCGGTTTAACATTGCCTTCACGATACGAACCCTTATCATATGTGAAACGAGATACCATAAGCTCAGCATCAAAATAGTCTGCAAGAGCGTTCAGATTCTTCCAAGTACCCTCATGGATTCTTGTGTTATTCTGTGCAGCAGTCAGGATATATCGTGTCACATCATCACCCTTCGGTAAAGGACGATCAATCGTAGGACGATATTCAATACGACCATTAACAATAGGTTCAGATTGATCCTTACCGATAGCCTTAGCAGCATCACCAGACTCAGGCATTTTGTTGCTATACCCCTCATCAACTGCCTTAGCATATAAATCTCTTAGTGTTGAATACGGTATAGTAGATGCACGAGCAGCGGCACGAATGCCACCGTTCTTGTGTACCAGTGCTACTATGTTTTTCAGTGATCTTTTCTTGGAAGCCATCGTACCCCGTTTCTGTCTTAAACCCGAATAATTGAATGGAAGCCTTCATCAATAGTAGGCTTTTCGTAACTCTTAATCATACTACCCATAATGTGGTATGGGATGGTTTTTCCAACCCGCCAACCAAGACGCTCAAACCAAATATCAAGCGAAGGAATGGAGAAATCCACTGAGATAGTCTGATACTTATCCAAACCCTCAAGGCACTGCTTACGTTTTTTTACAGTCAGATTTGTCTGATCCCACACAATATCCCGCTCATTTTCAATAGCATAAGCCTTCTGATTTTTCACATGGTTCGTCGCATCTTTAATTGCGTCTTTGAATACGTCATTATACGTCTTACCAAGACGTGCTGCAACGGTATCGATGTAGTTGTCACTGCTAACGATAATAGGATTACAGTCAGCCAACATAGCTGAATTTTCAATCCACGTGCTCTTTCCAGAAGCAGGAAGACCCGTAAGAATAAAGGCTTTAAGCATTTTACTGTCCTATAAATTTTGTTAATCTGCGCTTACACTATAATACAACACATCTTAGTCGTCAAGTGAAAATTCATTCGAAACAAGAACAATTTCTGTGTTGCTTTCTGGAACCTTAGACTTAACTTCCTGTGCAGAAATCCTTTTTTCTGAATCCACCTGCTTCTGATACTCAAGCTTCTCAATGTCCATATTGTGCATCATTCTTCTCCCTCATTCCACCGGCAACTGGGAAGTAATGGTTTGATATTAGCGTCGAACTTTTTGTTAGTGGAAAGACCCTTTCCCACAGTATTGAGGACAATTTCACGAACCTTTGGACGAACCCAGCCTTGAGGATTTTCACGAATATAGTCCCAGAGCTTGAAAATCAAAGGCTTGATCATCTTGTCAGCATAATCATCACTAAGGGCATATTCTTTACGAGACATATGAAGAGTGTTTTCAAGCTCATTGACCACACCATCTATGATAGCTGCAATATCCTTACGGAAATTGAAGTGATACTTTTCGACACGATCAATATCTTCCTGAAGCATGAAAGCCTTAAGATCATCCAACTGATCATCAATGATCAGTCGAACAAGGTTTCTTTCATATCGAATTGCATCCTTAGTGCGATGTAGGTTGACGTACCATTCAGACTTAATCTTGACCATGTGGCCATTATCAAACCGAACAACCCAACCTTCAGCACCTTCAATCCCACGAGTTTCTTCAACAAGATTCTTCATGTTCTCTACAGTACCTTCATACGCACGGACAACATCAATACCGAACTTTGCGGCCATCTCGACCATAGTAGGGTATGTGTAATAATAACCATCAAGGTTATCACGCATTGCCAGCAAAACCATACGGTCTTCAGGATGATCAACGACAATTCGATTTCGTCTTGACATGAATTCGAAGATAGGAGTTATATCCTCACCATGACAGAACTTTGCAAAATTGACATATTGAGGATTATCCATAACAAAATCTTCAGCCATCATGGAAGTGTCAGTGATACCCATCTTGGTACCCCAACGGAAACCACCATTGAGAAATAGTGGAGTGATCATAGAACCATCAAGCTTCTCAAGAATCACATGAGGTTGCATCACATCAAAATGGTGAATTTGAGTTTCCTCACGTTCATTCACATTGAAGAACTTGTGAAAACGTCGCGACAAAACGCTACCATCTTCATTGAAGACCATACCACGAAGTTCCCGGCGCAAGGCGTCGTCTCTGGTTTCTACAGGCGGAAAGGTTCCTTCCATAGACACCAGATAGTTGACAACCTTATAACCATCTTTCTCAGCAATGATGAACTCATCACACTCAGCAACAATGTGCTCTATTTCGCTGATATTTTCGATTATTGGGAATTTGTAAAACATGATTTTCCTAGTTGTTGTACCACAGAATGTGAGTAACATCCTCTGGAATATTTCCGTATTCAGACGGATAGGTGAAGCCATCTCCAAAGACAACGCCATCTTTGACATAACTACCCATACCATCGTAATCGATTAAAGCGTTATCTTCACACATGTCAACGTACTCTTCAACTGTTAAAAGTTCACCGCTGTGACTCCGACCGTCTTCATCGAGAAGATCAGTGCAACCGAATTCGTCAACCTCACCTTCAACATCATCATCGATGACAACCTCAGTGATATTCATTTCATCCCACTTCAACATATCAAAAATCTCCATTGCCTTGGTAAACATCAAAAACAAACATTCCGATATCCTTCCACATACGAACTACTTGTGGACGATCATCAATTGCGAAAGTAGGATCATACCCGTCTTGACGAACTTTGTCTAGCAAATCACGCTTAACAATATCATCTCTCCGGTTATCCTTTGCATCCCGCATGTATAGCGGAAACACATTCTTAGAAATTTGCATAGCTACAGAATCATGTGGGACTACATTAATGCCACACTGATCTTTCAGCCATGTGGTGGTAATGTCCCGAAAATCGCTACCACGGCCACTCAGGAAAATGGGACGATTTCCAGCACCAATCATGGTCTGCACCACATTAACAACAGGCCAGACAACACCATCATCGACCATAGCCTTGTTGAAGGCATTCCAATTCTTCGGCTTGGTTGTCACAAAATGCCGACGATGATTGACATCAGCAACCGTACCATCAATATCACAAAGAAAATCAACCATTAAAACACTTTATCCAGTAGCGCAATCCAGTAGATCACGTCCATCGCAGTTGCCGTTGGAAAGAGAGGGTACGAAATAACCAACTCAATATCACGCAGCTTCATCATAAAATCTTCCATACGCCTCATCCTTTCGTTCTTCCAAAATTTCATCAAACTCTTTCACAAGCGGATCACGAAAAGACATCCCATAAGCGAACGCGACACTTTCACCGCCGTACATCACATCAACATCATCAAGTGACATACTATCCAAAAGCCACCGAATAGCATCCTTACGTGTAGGAGCACCAAGATCGATATTGTTATTGAT